>Ga0247836_1000029_pt1 | contig 210868 bp, 226 predicted proteins | sample LaCruzMarch2015__4_FD_187116 | JGI IMG/M metagenome (GOLD analysis project Ga0247836, IMG submission 187116) | Freshwater microbial communities from meromictic Lake La Cruz, Castile-La Mancha, Spain - LaCruzMarch2015_14m | ecosystem: Environmental > Aquatic > Freshwater > Lake | place: Spain...
CATCAGAAGACTTGAAGATCCTGCATTACTTGAGCAATGGGAAAAGTTTGTTAATTCTACTGATTCAGAAGTTGCACAAGAGTCTGCTGTTAAGTTGATGAGTATGTTGGTTGGGAAGATGTTGTAGAGTGGTAATATAAAAGCTTTATTAGTTTTTAATTTTGATTTTAAAAAACACGAACCAAAAGTTCGTGTTTTTATTTTTATTAATGCCTTTAAAATTATCTTTTATTCTTTGTTTTTTCTGCCTTCTTTGCTAACATCTCACGTTTTATTGCGAGTCGCTTCTTAGTTTTTTTTGACCTAGAAGTCTTGTTTTTCTCTATTCCTGTTATTCTTTTTGCCATATCCGAACATTATACATTATTTTAAAATAATGTCTCTATCTAGATTTTATCTGTAATTTAGTTTTCTTATGCTTATCTATTTTAGGAAGGAATATTGTTAGTAGACCGTTTTTTTCTGTTGCTTCTGCTGCTTCAACATCAACTTCTTCTGGTAGTAAAATATTTCTTGAAAAAGATCCCCAGTATAGCTCTCTGTGGTAGTAGTCATGATCTAATATTTCTTGTTCTTCTTCACGAGTACCTCTGATAGTTACCATGTCTCTAGCTATATCAACATCCATGTCGCTAGGTCTAACTCCCGCTATCATAGCTTTTATGATTATTGCATCTTCTGTATTGAATACGTCTACAGCTAGCTCACCATCCTTTGGTTCTAATTCGTTAAGGTTTTCATCATTGTTTTCATTTTTTGATAGAGAATTGTTTTCTTCGTCGTAATCTAGATCATCATCGTAGTCGTCTACGTGAATAGTTCCTGTCAGTCTTTCTATTATTGATCTTTTTTTATTTCTTCCAAACATATTATTCTTTAATTTTGTTAAGGTGAATTTTTTTAATTTTCTCAAACAATACCAATACTAATGCAATAACTAACCAAACAACTAAAAATGTTTCAAAAATATTTTCTTTGTTTTTTATTATAGATAAATTAAACAATGTGTGCAATCCAATTGATAATACTAAACCTGTTATTAAATAAAATGCTTTCAATTCTTTTTTGAAGAAGTAAGAAAATGCCATAAAGAAACCAATAAGTGATGAGCAAGCAACATGTAAAAGAGTTGCACCTATAAATCTCATGTTTGTTGTGATTAGTGCTGTCGCTGTATCTCCAGTTAATATTGGTGCAAATAAAAATAAAGCATTTTCTAATGCAGCGAATCCTAATGACGCTGTTATTAGATATACGATAACATCTACTGGTTCGTCGTTATCTCTTGTATGTAGGCCTCCAAAGTAAGCAGCAAGCAGTTTTAAAGACTCTTCTATTAATGACCACGTTATTATGATAATTACACCTAACTGGGGTGCTTTTATCATAAACTCATCTATCTCTAATCCGTCAGTAAAAAAATGACTTGTAATCCATTGTGCAAATAATGCAACAGGAACGCAAAGTGCTCCTAAGAAAAAAGTTAGCAGTATTAATTTTTTGGGTTCAGGATGTGCTTTGTCTTCTTTGAGCCAAAAGTGTAACCAAATAGTGGCTGGTAGTATGCCACCTATAAGAGCGAAGATGATTGTTGTTATTAAGCTTGTATTTTGCATGTCTAGTTAATAGTTAGTAGTAAGTAGTTTTTTCTATTAATTATTTACTACTAACTAGATTTTGGCCATTTTGAAACCATCAATAATTCGGTTTCTTTATTATACGGTAATGACTGCCAAATTTCCTCTGTTACAAATGGGGTAAACGGATGAAGAGCTTTTAATATAATAACCAAAGTCTCTGCAAGGAAATGTTTACGAGATATTTTTTCTTTTTCTGTTCCGGTTTCAAAAACTTTTTTACTTTCTTCTAGAATAATATCTGCAAATTCATGCCATGTGTAATGATAAAGTTTCTCAGCTACTAGATACAGTTTATATTCTTCTATTTCTTTAGTAATTTCTTTAATTAAATTATCTCTATTTCCTATTTCCTTTTTATCAGACTCAGTATAAGCAAAATTATTCTCAAGAGTTATTTCCTTTGTATTTTCTAATACAAAACGAGTAATGTTCCAAAGCTTATTAGCAAACTTTCTGTAAGCTTTAATTTTATCTTCAGACATATTGCTGTCGCTTCCTGGACCAACTCCAACAATAAGAGACATTCTAACTGCATCTGCTCCGTACTTTTCTGATACTTCTAGTGGATCAATTATATTTCCTAAAGATTTAGACATCTTTCTTCCTTGAGCGTCTCTTACTAAGCCGTGCAGATATACAGTTTCAAATGGAATTTCACCTCTAAGATAAGTACTCATTAGGATTATTCTAGCTACCCAGAAGAAAATAATATCGTAACCAGTTTCCATTAAGTTTGTTGGGTGATAGTTTTTTAAATCATCTGTATTGTCTGGCCAACCCAATGTTGAAAATGTCCAAAGACCAGAAGAGAACCATGTATCTAATGTGTCTGGATCTTGCTCCCATCCTTCACCTTCAGGCGCCTCTAAATCTACATATGTTTCTGTGCCTTTATACCAAACAGGAATTCTGTGCCCGTACCATATTTGTCTTGAAATACACCAGTCGCGTAGGTTGTCTATCCAGCTAAAATAAGTTTTTTCAAATCTTTCAGGGAGTATATCTATTTGGTTATTGTGAATAACAGTCTGCATTAACTTTTTAAGTGTAACAATATCGCCACTTTTTATTCCATCTATTTTTGATTCTTTAAGAGGGAATTCTTTATTAACGTTAATAAACCACTGTCTTTTAGGTAATGGTTCTATAGTTGCACCAGTTCTTTCTGCTGTCTGTATGTTGTGTGTAATTTCTTTTTCTTCTGTTATTAAATTATTATCTTTTAACCATGACACTACTATTTTTCTTGCTTCTAAAACTTTCTTGTCTTTAAGTAGAGGTGAATCAATTTTTATTTTTCCGTACTCATTTATTACAGGAATAATAGGCAAGTTGTGTCTCGTCGCTATTTCAAAGTCTATATGAGAATGTGCTGGTGTTACTCCAACTGCACCAGTTCCAAATTCTGGATCTACCGCAATGTCTCCAACAATTTTTATTTTTAAATCAACGTCACAAAATTTAACAGCATATTCTTTGCCTATAAATTCTTTGTATCGCTCATCTTCTGGATGAACAGCTACAGCTGTATCTCCAATTTTTGTTTCTGGTCTTGTTGTTGATATTGAAATAGGAAAGTCTGGTGAATATTTAAAAGTATAAAGAATAGTTTTCTCTTCAACATAAACAATCTCATCATCAGAAATAGTTGTTTGACCCTTTGGATCCCAGTTAACTATTCTGTCTCCACGATAAATTATTCCGTCTTCATACATTTGCTTAAATGCAGTTCGTACAGCTTTTTCTCTTTTTTCATCTAATGTAAATGCTTCGCGTGACCAATCAACAGATGCACCCATTTTGCGAACTTGATTAACAATTGTGTCGTGACTTTCTTGTGCAAATTGTTCAACTCTTTCTAAAAACTTTTCTCTACCTAGATCTTGTTTTCTTGTTCCTTCTTTTTCTATAATTTTTTCTACTTTTGATTGTGTTGCAATAGCTGCATGGTCAGTACCAGGAATCCATAAAGTTCTCTTGCCCTGCATTCTTTTAAATCTAACAATCGCATCTTCAATGACTAACATAAGAGCATGTCCAATATGTAGAGTTCCTGTAACGTTTGGTGGAGGAAGTACAATAGAGAACTTCTCAGCATCAGAAGTTGTAATACCTTTTTCTATACAAACATCAGGGTTAAAGAAACCGCTTTTTTCCCATTTTTCATATATTAAACTTTCAGAACCAGCCGGATCATACGGCTTTAAGAATTTATCATCCATATTGCAAATACTATCAAAAATAGGCTTATTTTGAAAGGTTTTCTAGACTCAAGTTTCCTTCTGCTTTTATATCTAAAACCATCTGAGGTTTTGTTTTAAATTGTTTTACATATCCAGCTACAGCAATCATTACAGCATTATCTGTAGAAAGATTTTGAGGAGGGAATATTGCCGGTATATTAAACTCGGTTGCTAGCTCTGTAAGTTTTTCTTTTATGTATTTGTTTGCTGTAACTCCACCTGCTGATATGAAAGTTTTTGGTTGTCTGTTTATTATTACGCTTTTTGTTTTTCTTGTTAATAAATCAACAACAGCATTTTCAAATTCTTTTGCCACTATTTTCTTTTTATCTTCTGTTAACTCTCCAATTTCTTTCACTTTATATAAAACAGAAGTCTTTAAACCTGAAAGAGAAAAGTTAGGATTATCATTCATCATCATTCTTGGGAACTTTATATTTACATCAGACAAATTCTCATCTCTACCAGATTTTGCTAATTTACTTATCTCTGGACCTCCAGGATATGGCAAACCAAGAATTCTTGCTACTTTGTCATAAGCTTCACCAACTGCATCATCAAGAGTATGTGAGACTATTTCATATTCACCCCATTCTTTTGCATAAACTAATTCTGTATGACCACCTGAAATCAAAAGAGCTAAAATAGGGAATTCAATTTTGTTGGTTGTATCTTGTTCTTTGGAATTTCCGAAGTCTTGCTTTAGCAAGGCTGAGGCTATGTGTCCTTCCATGTGATTAGTAGGCAATATAGGAATATTCCAAGCTTGTGAAAGTTCTTCTGCAAACTTTATTCCAGTCCATAGACATGGCTCAAGTCCAGGTCCCGAAGTTACTGCTATAAAGTCTATGTCTGGTTTATCTTCTTTAGACAATCCAATTTCTTTTAAAAGAATAGGTAAGTTTAAAATATGCTCTCGTTTTGCTGCCATAGGGTAGACACCGCCATATTGTTTATGGATCTCAACTTGAGAGTTAAGGACTTCTTTTATAATAGAAATTTTAGGATTATTTAATTCCCCTTTCACTTCAATTATGGCAAGCGCTGTTTCATCGCAGGATGTTTCTATTCCAAGAATTTTCATTTTGTGGGCGATAGAGGATTCGAACCTCTGACATCAACAACGTCAATGTTGCGCTCTACCAACTGAGCTAATCGCCCGGACTATATAAGAGATAGTAATCTTTTGAAGGCTTTTTTGCAATTTATTTTTATTACAAAAATGTTATTATTTAATAATATGGAAAAACAAAGAATAAGCCAAGAATCTAGTGAGTGGTCTCCAGTTGTTGCGGAGCATTATATTATTGAACAAGGTTCCAAAGAAAGATGGGCGGTTGATAGTGTTGATTTAAGAACAAGGACCGCTAGGCTTTATAGTCCAAATTCACCAGATAGAAGATTTGTTAGTTTCGATGAATTGTATAGATTAAATATTTCAAGAGAAACAAGTGCTGGAAATATTGCACCAGAAAGAAGTCCAATATTTGAAACTGGGGGACAATATTCAGTTTTCAGAACTGATGGAACAAAAGAGCCTTGGACACTTTCTTTGATTGAGCCAGGTAATATAGCTATTATGACAGAGCCTGATGGTAGTAGAATTAAAAGAGTTCATCTTGTTGCGCTTTCTTTTTGGAATACACCTCCAGGTAAACTTGATCAAGCAACAGGTCTTACCTCAGGTGAATTCTACAGAATTGCTGGCGATAATAGAGTATGGAGACTTGGTAGTATAGATCACAATAAAAATGAAGCTGTTGTTATGTACTGCGATATTTTAGATGGTACTTTTGATGATAGAAGTGTTCCTATTTCAGATATACAGAAAAGATAAAACATATCTAAATTCTTTGCCTTTTTTCAAAAAAATGGTATATTTTTTTGACTATATAGAGCTAATATAGCCTTATATAAAAGAGTATGGCCCTATCGTCTAACGGTTAGGACGGAGCCTTTTCAAGGCTTAAATCGGGGTTCGATTCCCCGTAGGGTCACCATCAACAGCTAGCACGAGTAGTCTATTGCAAGCCATGTTTAACAGAATAATTACAAGGTCAACATCTAACGCGTCAATGGACATCAGTCCTATTGTCTTACGAGAAACAAGTACATCTCGTTTAATTTTTGCACCTGTTTGGGTTAGTGAATCTGATAACTCATTACGAGGTTTTTTTAGATTTGAGCGAAAATCTCGATTAGGAAATTGGGAAACAGTTGAGCACCAAAAGCTCACCTCACTAAAATCAGATGAGGGTTACGAACTCTCTTTAAAAGGTGAAGAAATATCTTCTTTACTTAACGGGTTGTCTGAGATCAATGCCACTCTTTCAAAATATGGTCATTCATATGGAACAACTGTTATTCAATTAACAAGAGAGAGTGCCCCGGGTATTTTTCTTCAAATTGGTGACATTACTAACAGAGAATGGGTTATTGAACAATTACGATCTCTTGAAAGTAGTAATTTTGAAAATCTTGGTCTTGCAATTGGACGTGCTCGACTTGAAAAAGCAATTGCAGACATGGAAACTAATCTTTTGAATCATGATGAATCTTTCTGGCAAGCTTTCTTTGAAGAGCGTCCATGGGTACTTCAACAAGTTTTTTCTCACCCAGTTATATATTTAAATGGAGAAACTTATTTAGGTGGAAAAAATTCTAAAAGTCGACAGGGATCTGGTGGCTCTGCAACTGATTTTTTATTCAAGAATGGATCAAATGGGAGTTTTGCTGTTATTGAGATTAAAGAACCAAGTTGTTCACTTGTTGGTTCTTGTTACAGAGGAAATGAAGGTTCTGGAGAAAATAATGAGGTATATCGTATACATGGAGATTTATCAGGCGGGGTGGTTCAAATGGAAAACCAAATTCATATTGCTACAGAATATTTTAAAACCCAAATTGGTTCAGACTTCGATGGATTGACTCATTTAAATCCGTGTGGATTATTGATAGCGGGAACATATAGCTTACTTTCTGATACTCAAAATAAATCTTTTGATCTCTTCAGAAAATCTTTAGGCAAGAATCAAATACTGACTTTTGATGAGATAGTTTCAAAATTAAAACTTCTAAAATCTTTATATGAATAAAAAAGATAACTAAATTTAATATGGAAAATTTAAATGAAGAAAAAGAGGAAATTCGTAAAAATATTAAAAGTGAGATAGAAAAACATTCCAGAGCTTTAAAAGAAAAGATAAACAAATTTCTTTCTGCAGAAAAACCATCAGATGTTTTAATAATTAAAGCCCATCTTATTTGTGAATACTACCTTAATCAAATTTTGATTGTTAAAAATATATCGAACGCACAAGAAATAGATAAATTAGGTTTTTATGAGAAAGTTAATAAAGCACTAAATATACAAAACCACGAAGAAAAAAAACTTCGTGAGAGACTAATCAAATTAAACAAATTAAGAAATAAAGTCGGGCACGAATTAGAGTATATTTTGTCTGAGTTTGATGTCGATAGCTTGGGGTATTTAACTGGAAAAGAATACATACTTAGTAAGTATGATTTTGATACCATACAAGAACTTTTAAGATATACTTTGTGCCTAATAGTTATAGACATTGCTATGTTGGTATTTGGTTTTGTGTCAAATGAAAAAATGACCAGAAAATTTTTAAAAAATAAATAATACTTACATTTCTATAGTCGCAAGAGAAGGGTCGTCTATTATATTCAAAAAATTGAAAACAAACCTTACGGGGCCACTGTATTTACCCATCGCGCTCCCGCAACTATTCTGTTAGGATGCATCTATGAAAATTAAGTCTGCAGTATTTATAAGAGGCATAAAGGGTGATAATGAAATTCTAGAAGATGGAATTCCTCAGATCGCTTTTATTGGGCGTTCTAATGTTGGTAAGTCTAGTTTAATGAATTCATTGACTGGTAAAAAGAAGCTGGCAAGAATAAGTATTACTCCAGGTCGAACACAAGAGATGAATGTTTTTTTGATCAATGGTACGCACTATTTTATGGATTTACCTGGCTACGGCTTTGCAAAAGCAAATTCTAAGACATTAGAAAAGTTAAGTAAGAATGTGCACTGGTATTTATTTGAATCTCCATACGCAAACAAAGTAGCATTGCTAATTGATGCAGAAATTGGTCCTACCAAAGATGACCTTGTAGTACTGCGCGCATTAGAACAAGCCGGCAAAGAAATTATAATCGTGCTTAATAAAATAGATAAGATTAAAAAATCTCACTATCACACACAGTACAAAAAATTATGTGAGCAGTTTGCTGGGCACGCCGTATTCCCTTATTCCTCAAAAACGAAATCCGGTATTGAAGCGCTGACTGATGTGTTGCTGGTTTAGGTAATAAAAGATATATAATAAAAAACACTTTTAAATAAAATTTATGTGGTTTATCTACGCTCTTCTAGGAGCATTAATATCATCGTTTAGAAAAGTAAATGAAAAACATCTCAGTCATATGGTTGATCATTTGCATTTGGCATGGATGACACGTCTTGCCTCGTTACCAGTGATGGCATTTCTTGCGATAGTAAGCGGACAGCTTTTTTTAGACCAGCCATTGTCATTAAAATTCTGGATTAGTTTTGTCGTGGTTGTTTGTGTAACAACACCGCTTGATACGATTGTTTATTTACAAAGCCTTAAACATGGACAATTATCAAAAATATCTCCGCTCCTTTCTTTGTGGCCAGTTCTAACATTGATTACAGGTGCTATTTTCTTGAAACAAATTCCAAGTATTATTGCAGTCTTTTCAGTACTACTTATTGTATTGGGAATTTATATATTAAATACTAAGCGAGATAGTGGTAATGTATTTCGTAACTTATGGGGAGACAGAGGCACGCGCTTTGCTCTTATTGGAATAATTACTCTTGTGTTTAACTCAACTCTTGGTGCCATTGGAGTTGCAGAATCAGCTCCATTATTTTTTGCTTTTTGGATGACTATATGTTCAGTAGTAGTTCAATTTATATATGCTCAGATTGTTGCACCAGATAAATATCGTCATGCAAGTAAAAGTATGATTTTACAGAACGGTGTTATACAAGGCTCAGCATCTGCTCTCTATTTTTATGCAGTAGCAACTGGGCCTATTGGTTACGTAACTGCAGTTAGATCACTCTCTTCAACATTCTCTGCTGTTTTTGGCGCTAAGGCTTTTAATGAGGGTATGGGTACTAGAAAATTTGTCGCTCTTATTCTTATTACTATTGGCGCGATTGTTCTAGGGATTGTTGGGTAAGTTTATTAAAAAATTTGTAAGACCCATTTTAGTTGTTATTATTTTAGAACATAGGTAATAAACCAAAACTTCCTCCGCTTATTCTAAAGTGATATATTTGTAGTATGAAAAAAGAAAATACATGGATGGCTGTTGCTATCGTTATTATAGGAGTTTTTGCTTCGTATGTAATTATTGATAAAAATATTGAAAAGGATTCTGATAAACATAAAGAAATTGCAGAAGGTATGCATATGATGCCTGATGGTTCAATGATGTATAATGAAGACAATCATAAACACGATATGGATCATATGGCGTCTATGACAGTTAAGAGTGAACAAGAATTTGTTGAAGGTATGATTCCTCATCATCAAGAAGCAGTTGATACAGTAAAGGAAGTTATAGCAAGAGGAGGAACAACACCAGAAATAAAAAAGCTTGTGCAGGACATAGTAGTAGCTCAAGAAAAAGAGATTGCATTAATGAAGAGTTGGTATGAGGAATGGTATAAAAAGCCGTATGCAGATAACGGTAAGTATGATCCAATGATGAGGGAACTTGAGTCTTTGTCAGGGAAAGATTTGGATAAGGTTTTTCTTGAAGATATGATTATGCATCACATGGGCGCCATTGTTATGGCAAAAAGTGTAGATCCTTACATAGAGCATGGTGAGATAGCTGAATTAGCAGAAAATATAATTTCATCGCAGTCACTAGAGATACAACAAATGCAGCAAATGCTTAATGGTTTGTAGGATTATATTTAATCAAATTGACAAGTCGCCTATAATATATATGATATTATCATATTAATTAATCATATATTTATGACAACTATATCTGTTCCACTTTCTCCAAAATTACAAGAACAATTAGACTCTCTTGTAGCGGAAGGTGTGGGTAATAATCGAGCAGACGTTATGAGGCGCGCGCTTGAGTGGTTTGCTGAAGAAGAAGCGGTTAATGCTGTGCTTAAAGCTGAACGCGAAGTTTCTGCTGGGAAAGTTTTACGCGGTAATGCAAAAGATATTCTTCTTGATAAATAAACTTCATGGATATTGCATTTGCTCCTCAATTCAGGCGTCAATTTAAAAAGTTACCAAAAAAACTCCAAACAGAGGCTATTGAGAAAATAGAATTGTTTGGTGATATTAAGCAACATGAAAAATTGCATGTTCATAAGCTTACAGGACGAATGGAAGGTAGATGGAGTTTTTCGATAAACTATAGGTATAGAATAGTTTTTATATGGGAATATGAAAGAGAGTCTGCTATCTTATTAGCAATCGGTGATCATTCAATTTATGAATAAAAATAATCATGCCCCAAAAACCAATTAAAAAATTCACTATTCACAGAACACCAAAGGACTTACGGGTAATACTTAACTCAAATAAAGATGTTTTGGAAATCTGGAATAAATTAACATCACTTGCTCGTAATGAATGGATTTGTTGGGTGACTATTGTAAAAAAAGAAGAGACAAGAACAGAGCATTTAAAACAATTATGTGATTATTTGAGAAAAGGGAAAAAGCGCCCATGTTGTTGGACCGGATGTCCTCATCGAAGACCAAATGCACAAAAGTGGTTCGGTAATAAAAGTAAAAGTAGCTAGTATAAATTATATATTCAGATTGTGTTATTATGTTTAGCGAAATGAAAAAACAATACGGTACTGTTATTCCAAATCTTACAATTCAAGGCCGACCGGCCCCATACGGCGTTGTAAATGAGCGAGAGGTTAGAGCTGTTGCAGGACTTATGTTTGCTATAGGACTTTCTGCTTTTTGGTTGGTTGTTCTTGGTGATTATCGTTTTCTTCTTTATGTAATTGTTCCAATATTTTTTATTGAATTTTTGTTAAAGGTAGTAATTAGTCCGAATACTAGTTTGTTTCGTTGGATTGTTTTACCACTCATTAAAAAGCAACAACCAGAGTATGTAGGTGCAATTCAAAAGCGCTTTGCTTGGATTCTTGGTCTTGGTATGGCTTCTGTTATGTTGATATTAGTTCTGTCTGGTGTTCGTGGTTTTTGGCCGTTTATGATTTGTGGAGTTTGTCTGTTTTTTATGTGGCTTGAGAGTTCGCTTGGTATTTGTGTCGGTTGCCGTATTTATACCTGGCTTATTTCACGCGGAATAATAAAAGAACCAGAACATAAGCCTGCTTGTGCTGCTGGTGTTTGTGAGATTAATCACTAAAAACTAGTTAGCGATATTTTAATAAACCTCATCATGACTTCCTATATATAGTAAATGTACTGTGTTTTTATTTTTCCCATATTCAAAAACTATCCGTATCTTATGATTAACAGAAAAAGAATAAGTATTTTCTAAGTTATTTAGTTTATGGACTTTTAAAGATTTATGTTTGTCTACGTTTGTGAACAATTTTATCTTTTTTTTTGTATCAGTTTGTATATGTGAGTTTAGTTTTGCATACATTCTCAAGAAGTGCGGGGTATACAAAATTTCTATATGAGTATCTTTACTCATAATTTATTCAAATCCTTTAGCTAGTTTGTCTAAATCGCCTTTGAGTAACTTACCAGCGTGTACTTCTCTTTTTGCCTGTAAAATATGTTTTATAAATACCTCTTCTTTCATATTCTGGATTGCTCGTCTAACTAGTTCAGCTTTGCTTGAAGCCTCGCCTAATTTCACCTGATTTTCTATAAAGTCATTAAGCTCACTTGTTATAGGTATTGTTATAGTTGTCATGTACTAAAGTATAGTACTATAATATAGTAAGTCAAGCTAATCTCTACATCTCAATAAAAACTTCTTCCTTAGGGAATCTAACTTTTTTGTAATTAGCTGTTTCGTCATCTGCAGATCTAAAACCAACAGTAAGAACAACTTTTGATTCAAGACCTAATGCTGATAATCCAAGAATTTCATCAAACTTAGCATTATCAAATCCTTCCATAGGACATGCATCTATTTCATAAAATGCTGCTGATGCTAGAGCTGTACCAAGAGAAATATAAAGCTGTCTACTAGACCAAACATTAACTTGTTCTGATGTAAGTGGAGCAATTGTACCTTTCATCATATCTGAGTAACCCTTTAAAGATTCTTCAGTAATTCCACGAGTTTCAGATACGCTTTTTATAAAATAATCAACATAAGATGCATTTATGTCTTTTCTTATACATAAAACAAATAGGTGAGAAGCGTCGGTAATTTGAGATTGATTCCATGCAACTGATTTTAGTTTTTCTCTTGTTTCTGGATTTTTTACAATTACAAACTTCCATGGTTGTAGACCATAAGAGGACGCAGAAAGTCTAAGAGATTCTGTAACTTTTTCTAATTGTTCGTCTGAAAGTTTCTTAGTGGAATCAAACTTTTTTGTAGCGTATCTCCAATTTAATGATGTTAGTAGATCAGACATGGTTTTTATTGAATTAATTATAATTACTTGTAGATTGTATCATAGGAATATATGATTGGAGTATTAAAATATAAGACAAGACATGCATACAGAAAATAGTACAGAATTATCAGAAGGAAAAGTAGGTTTTGTGGAAATATTAGGTAAAAGACTAGAAAGATTTGTTGTACCCCTTAATCAATATGGTTACCCTCATGCTGTTAATTGCATAGATGGAAGACTTCAGGGTTCTTCTCTTGTTGTAGGTGATGAGGAAACTGCTGGTTCTGTAAAACATGGAGCAAAAAAAGAATTTGGCCAGGAAGTGAGGTTTCCTGGTGGATCTGCTGGTCTTATGTCACTTTGGTTTGATGAAGGTATAAAAAATTTCCTAAACATCAATGGTATTAGTTTGAATAAATTTACTCCTGATAAAGTATACGAAATGGTCGCTTCCTTCGATCGTTTTCAAGGTAGAAATATTTTGATGCATCAAGATTTTGGCGCTATTGATAATGGGCATGTCTTAGGTGTACATGATCATAAAGAAGGAAATTGCCTTGGTTGTGGTTATATTGATTTCTTAGCAAGAGATAGTGGTGATATTAAGGAGTTGATTAGAGTATTTTTTGAAAAGGCTCTTCAGCCAGAAAATGACATGAGAGTTCCTATTGTTTCAGAAGAACATAACGAAAAAGCTGTTATTATTGTTGATTCTGAAACAGAGTCTGTGCTACCGATTGATGATAGTGGAGAAGATATTTATTTTAAATATGATAGAGGATTTCATCATAGGAAGATAAGGCAAATGGTTCAATTTATTATGGGCTTTGTTGCAGAAAGTGGTTCTGAAAATATTTCTGAAGATGCAATGAGAGATTTAGAAGATTTAATGATAAATACATCAAATAGAATTATAGATACGGTATTGTTTGAACTTGCTCATGGTTTAAATGTTTATAATGTTTCTTTAAGAGAAGGGGAGGATGCTGTAGTAAAACACATTGCTACTGTACCCAAAAAAGAAGTTGTCGCTAAACATTAAACTAATCACTCGCCATTGAATTAAAAGTTTCTATTAGTTCTTCTAATTTTTCTATTTCTTGTGCAATTTCTATATCAGATTTCATAACCATGTCATGTATTCTTTCAGAGTCTCTGGATATAATGCCTTCAAGTCTTCCATTTGGGTAATTAAAACTTCCTCTAGAAACAGATTCTTTTTCATTAATTCTTATAAGCGCTGCGTCACGTGCAGACATTGCTTGCTGAAACTTTATAAGTAGCATTTCTTCAGGAGTTGGTCCGTTTTCTTTAAATTCTATATGAGTCATTAGGGTTATTCTATGAGTAATTAATTTGTTTGTAAACAGATAAAATGTATTATGATATAGCAATGAAAAACAAGACTTCCTGGGGAAAGGTTGCTAAGTGGTATGACAATCATTTAGAAGACGGCGATAGCTATCATGCTAAGGTTATAAGCCCTAATTTGCTTCGTGTTGTCGATTTGAAGGCGGAAGAGTCTCTTATGGAGCTTGGTTGTGGTCAGGGCTATTTTATTGAGAAATTCAGTTCTTTTTCAAAGAATCTTACTGGAGTAGATATAGGCAAAGAGCTTATAGATATAGCCACAAAAAAGGGGTCTGGCACTTTTTTGGTAGGTAATACTGAAGATCAGGAGATTTTAAAGGGAAAGACTTTTGATGTTATAACCATAGTCTTAGCTTTACAAAATATGAAAAATCTTGGAAGTGTTGTAAAAAATGTTTCAAGATTATTAAAGGAAAATGGGCGAGTAGTTTTAGTTTTAAATCACCCTGCTTTCAGAATTCCACAAAAGTCTGATTGGGGATTTGATTCAGAAAAAAAAGTTCAATACAGAAGAGTTGATTCTTATATGAGCGAATCTGAAATCACAATAGACATGAACCCGGGTTCAAAAAATTCTAAAGAATTTACGAGAAGTTTTCATAGACCAATTCAAGTTTATTCAAAAGCATTTTCAAAAGAGGGATTTGCTATCAGTAAAATAGAAGAATGGATTTCACATAAAGAAAGTCAAAATGGACCAAGAAAAGTTCAAGAAGATATCGCTAGAAAAGAGATACCAATGTTTATGTGTATGGTGTTAAAGAAAGTTTAGTTATCTTATTCCTCGTCAGGTATAAATCCTCCAGACTGATGATCCCAGAGTTTTTTGTATAAACCGTCTGTGTTTTTTAGTAGAGAAGTGTGAGTGCCCTCTTCTATTATTTTTCCATTTTCCATAACTATAAGTTTTGTCATTTCAGAAAGAGTAGAGAGTCTGTGTGCAACTGCAAAAACAGTTTTACCTTTCATTAATTCTTCAAGAGCTTTTTGTATAAGCGCTTCGCTCTCACTATCAAGAGCACTTGTTGCTTCATCGAGTATAAGTATTGGTGCATCTTTTAATATCACTCGTGCTATGGCGATTCTTTGTCTTTGTCCTGCAGACAATTTAACACCACGATCTCCAACAAGAGTGTCGTACTTTTCTGGTAAACTTTCTATAAAACTGTGAGCTTGTGCAAGTTTAGCTGTTTGCTCAATTTCTTCTTGAGTGGCGTCACTTTTTCCATAGGCTATGTTTTCTCTAATTGTTCTATGAAATAGTAATGGTTCTTGAGGAACTATACCTATAACTTTTCTAAGACTATCTAAAGATACATCATTTATGTTTTCTCCGTTTATTTTTATGCTCCCAGCTTTAACTTCATGTTGTCTAAGTAGGAGTTTTATAAGAGTAGTCTTGCCGGCTCCAGACTGTCCAACGATACCTATTCTTTCGCCACTTTTTACATTAAGAGTGAAGTCGCTAAGTATATTTTTCTTTTCGCTGTACCAGAAACCAACATTATCAAAGTTTACTTCGCCATTATTTAGGGGTATTTCTGTTGCATTTTCTACGTCTACTATTTCGTGGGGAATGATTATTTCAGAAAGACCCTTATTTACTTCGCCGTAATTTTTACCGAAACGGTTCATGCTCGCACCAATAAATGTTAAGTCGTCAGTAATACCGCTAACCAAAGTTATTATCATCACAAATGTACCAATTGTTACGGCGCCGTCTTTCCATAATGTAAAAGTAAAAATAAGAGTGGTTAATACAAAACAGGCAATTAAAATATTATTTATTGATAGGGCAGCTTCTCCCATATACCAGCTCTGTATCGCTACTTTTTTATGTTTATCTATTATTTCGTTTAGACGCTCTGTCTCCCAATCTGTTCTAGCATACTGATGTACGGCTCCAATATTTGCAGTTGCATCTACCGACTTACCACGAAGTTCGCTTGATAGTGCTGCTTCTTTTTCTGATATATCTTTACGGTTTTTTGCTAGGTAGTAGTTTATTGGTATTAGAATAAAAAACCACAACATAAAAATAACAGCTACCCAAATATTTGTTGTATAAATTAAAAATATACTAACAACAAATCTTATGAAGGTTGTTAGATAATTCCAAAGTATAGATTCAACCATTTCTGAAGAGCTTCTTGTTGCATTAAATATATTGTTTACTATTGCTCCAGCAAATCGATTATCAAAAAATGACTGACTATGTTTAGTCATGTATTCAAAAAGTTTTTTGTATCCATATGCTTCTATTCCTGTAATCCATCGAGCTCCAGTTATTCCACTTAGTCTGTATAATCCAGCTCTTATTAAATCTGCAATTACAAAAATTACCACCCATAACATTACAGGAGATACATTTTTTAGACCTTCTGCTGAAGCTATTGTAGCTGAGTCAATTATTTTTCTAAAAATAAAAGATGAATATGTGCTAACTCCAGCAGCTAGAATAACACTTATGAAAGCAAGAATAAGCCATAACTTATATGGTCTAGAGGAAAACCTAATAAAATTAAAAGGCTTCGAAGGTATTAAAACTTGCGTATTTTTTTGCATAAAATTTCTATTAACTACTTACTAAACACTGACAACTGATCCCTGATAACTATTTCGATTTTACCCAAAGGTAGATATCTTCTAATGCTTTTACAGCATCACCAGCTGCTATGTTGTTTTGATGATAAAGCCCGTCTGTACAATCTCCAGCAGCCCATATACCTTCAACTGATGTTCTTTGATTTTTAGGATCAACAACTACATTGTTAAATTGATTTAATTCTACAAGACCTGCAACAAACTCTGTTGTTGGTACCGCACCTATTTCTACAAAGATTCCTTGAACATCTATAACTTTTTCTTCACCCGTTGTTGTGTCTTTGTATTTAAGACCACTTACAAACTTTTCTCCTATTATTTCTAATATTTCTGTATTTGTTATTGCTTTGATTTTTGGATCTTTAAGAACAGCCTCTACTGTTACAGGGTCAGCTCTAAACTCAGCACTTCTTTGAAATAGAGTGACACTTTTTGTATAAGCCAAAAGTTGAGCTGCTGTTTCAAATCCTGCATTACCTCCACCAATTACAGCAACATCTTTTCCAGAAAATATCGGACCATCACATGATGCACAATAGGTGATACCTTTGTGTTCAAATATGTCAGAGTTTTTTGCTTGAAGTTTTCTTCTATGACTTCCAGTTGCAACAAGTACTGATTTTGTTTCGTATGATCCTTTGTCTGTTGTTACTGTAAAGTGTTCTCCTGTCTTTTCTACTTTTGAAATCCATTCTCCTTCTTTTATATCAACAACATTTCCTGCATATGCTTTTAAATGATTCTCTAACTTTTTAGCCAAATCTTGACCGCTTAATGTGATATCTCCAATCCAGTTTTCTATACTATCAGAAACAGCACTTTGGCTTTGATAGTCTTTGGTTATGAATACTGTTTTTAGCTTTTTTCTTGATGCGTATACTCCAGCAGCTATACCAGCTGGTCCACCACCTAAAATAGCGAGATCATAAATCATATCGCTATTTTATAACACATTTAGTTAAATCTGGCTAACTCTGGTTTAGACTACTTAATTTTGCTTCTTCTTAAGAATGCAGGAACAGCACCCCATTCATCTTCATCTTCACCTTCTTTTATTTTTAATTCTTTATTAACAATAGGCTCTGGTTGCTTTTGTATTTTAGGTTCGTTTGATAGTGTATTAAACATCTTAGGCTTTTCTTCTTTAGGAGCTTCCTCTTGATTGGAGAATAGAGATTTCTTTTGAATACCTTCAGGGAAACCAGAAGCAATAAGTGTAACTTTAACATCGCCCTTCTTTAGGCTCGGGTCATTAATTGTTCCAAAAATAACTTTAGCATCAGGGTCCATTGATTCTGTTATAACCTTAGCTGCGTCTTGTATTTCAAACATTGTAAGGTCGTCTCCTCCTGATATTGAGAACAAAACTCCTCGTGCTCCTGTAACAGAAAGATCAAGTAGTGGGGAATTAATCGCCATTTTTGCAGCTTCTTCTGCTCTCTTTTCTCCACTTGCAATACCGATACCCATAAGTGCAGAACCTGCATCTTTAAGAATTGCTTTTATGTCAGCAAAGTCTACGTTAATAATACCAGGGATTGTAATAAGGTCAGATATTCCTTCTACTGCTTGTTTTAGAATATCATCTGACATTGCAAAAGCATTCTTGGCCGTAGTGTCTTTTGATATATTAGAAAGAAGTCTGTCGTTAGGAATAACTATTATTGCATCTACTTCTTTGCGTAAGTTTTCTAATGCTTGATCTGCAATTCTCATACGGTTTCTTCCTTCAAAGAAAAATGGCTTTGTTACAACAGCAACAGTTAGAGCACCTGCTTCTTTTGTTATGTTTGCAACAACAGGAGCTGCGCCACTACCTGTTCCACCACCAAGACCACAGGCAATAAAAACCATATCTGCACCCTTTATCATTTCTTGAATTTCTTCTTTTGTTTCGTTTGCTGCGCGTTGACCAAACTCAGGATTCATTCCTGTACCTAAACCTTTTGTTAGATTTTTACCAATGTGTATTTTTTTTCTGGCAGCAGAGTGGTGGAGATCTTGAGCATCTGTGTTTATAGCAACGAAATCAACACCTTTGACTTTACTAGATACCATGTGATTTACAGCATTTTTTCCTGATCCTCCTATACCTAAGACTTTTATTCTTGCGAATGTCTCAACTTCTGGTTTTATTTGTTGTGCCATATTTTTTATTAGTAATTAAGTAATTTAGGTATTGATTAGTAAAATAACAAAAGCTCCTATCTCTTGTGGGTAGAACTATATCAGAAAGGGGGTTCTGTATAAAGTCTTGACAGTATTGCTAAAAAGTTGTTTATGGTAAAAACTGTTTTATCCAAGTTAATATAGACTGTGCTGTATTCTTTAATATTTTTTTACCTGTGCCAGAAATTATGACGGAATCATTTTCTGCATGTAATCCAAATACACAAAGTCCATAAGCAACAGCCCAATGAGCATCTTTCATTTTTACATTGTCACCTATGCAAGATTTTAGTTCTTCATCACATGCAAGTTTTGTAACTTTTGATGGTAATTTTAAATATGACTTTGCAACATCTTCTATTGTTGTGATGTTTGATCCTCCACCTGTAACAATTATTCCTGCAGGAAGTAAACCGTTCTTACCAGTCTTTTTTAAATGAGATTCTATTAATTCGAATATATCAGAAAGTCGTGCTGCTATTATTTCTTCTAATTTCTTTTTAGGATATTTACTTGGGCTATGGCTTTGTTCAAAATCTGTCTTAGCGCTCTCTGCCTCATTTAAAGGTATTTGTAATCCAAGTGCTATGTCATTTGTTATATCATTTGATCCAATAGGGAAAACTTCTAGAGATATAGGCAAGTCATCCTCATATACAACAATAGAAACAGTCTCTGATCCTATGTTAGCTAAAATACACCCAGCAATCTTTTCTGGTTTTGATAGTGATACTAAACTTGCTGCAAGAGGAGAAGCCATTACATCTACGATTTCTATACCAGCATCTTCAACTGTACTTATTAATTCTGATAAGTGATGTTCTAAACATGTTATGTATAAAACCTTAACATCTAGTTTTGCACCTTTCATCCCAATAGGATTTCCTAATGATTCTTTACCGTCTATTTTATAAGAAAGGGGAATTGTATGAATGATTTTTCTGTTGATTGATAAAGATTGAGGTATTTGTGCTTCACATTCATCAATAACTTTTTTTATATCAAGGTCTGTTATTTCTGAATCAGCTCGTGAAATCATAACTGCACCGCTTGATGTATAGCTAGAAAGCCCTATTCCTCCTATAGAAATAAATGCCCTTTTTATTTTTATTCCACTAGCTCGTTCTGCTTGGCGTATAGCTTTATTTATACTTCTTATAGCGTCTGTTTGATTAATTATGTACCCATGTCTTAATCCTTTTGATTCTGAATATCCTACACCTAGTATTTTTGGCATAGCATGACTAGTGTCATTGTCTTCTGCGACAACTACTTTTACATTATAAGTTCCGATATCTATACCGGTTACAATTTTTGATCGTGACATAGAAAATTAATATGTCTATTGTACACAATGAAAAGCAAACAGGAAACGGAAAACTGGGAACAAGCTACTTATTTAAAAGTTTCAAATATCTCTCCTCCAACTTATCCATCTCTGGTCCGTGATCTAATCCTTTAAGGTGAAGTAGTCCATGAATGAATAAATATTTAATATAATTTTTTTCAGACATTTCAAAATCATTATGCTCTTTTTTTGTCTGATCTAGGTTAATAAAAATTTCACCCGATTCTTCATCAATCGGGAAACTTAAAACATTAGGGGAGTAAGTTTTGTTTCTATAAATTTTATTTAAAGATGTGGCTTTTTTCTTTCCCACAAAAACAAGAGACACAAAATACTTTTCACCAATGATTTTTTTCTTCAAAATAACAAAATCCTCTTTTTTTGAAAGAGGGTTTTGTTTTGTTGTATTACTTATCTCCAGAGACATGTTTATCTTCTTTTGAATCTTGATTGAGCTTCTGGCATTTTACCAAGCTTTATCATCTCTTGTATACCTTCTTTTCTTTTTATTGAGTTTAACTTCTTCTTCTTTCTTACATATGTAGAAGGTTCTCTTTCTAGATACCTTAAAGATCGTACTTTTGAAAGTACACCTGAGCTTTGAACCTTACGAGTGAATCGCTTTAAAACACTTGCGTTGTTCTCGTTCTTATTTCTTTTTACTGTTACGTTTGTAGCCATAAAATTACGTGAATGTTAGATTATCATAGAGATTATATGTGCGCAAGAGAGCTTACATTATCTTGTTATTTTTAAGATAATCGGCTAGTTCTTTTATGGGTACTGATACCTGTTTATGAGTTGCGGTATCTCTTACAACAACAGAATTATCTAAAGCTTCCTTTTGTCCCATTATGATTAAGAACTGTGTTTTCAGCTTTTGTGACCATTGTAATTGAGTTGTAAGTCTGTCTCTTGATAATGAATGATGAACAGCAATACCTGCTTTTCTTAGGCAATCTATAACTTCTAAACTCTTCTTTTTTGCTCTTGGTCCAATTTGTAAGAAAAATACTTTCATCTTTTCTTTTTTCGGAGCTTTTGTTAGAGGAACTTTTTTACTATCTTTTATTTTTATTGTTACTTTTACAGAAGGAGTTTCTTTTTTAAATCCAATTTTCTTTGCAAGTTGATTATATCTAGTACCTGTAGCTAGAACATTACCAGTTTTTGTATCTATCAAAGAAAATACTGTATGGCTAGAATAGTTAGGGTCACCTATTAGGTTTTTATTTATTTGATACGAAATGTTTTGATTTTCTAAATATTCTATAATTTCCTTAAAGCTGTCTCTGTTTAAATCGCTTAAAAAGCTAACAGAAGAAGGGGAGTTCTCTAGTAGTTCACTATCTAGTTCGCCACTGCAAAGTAATAGTGAATGAGCACTATCTTTAAAAAGCTGTCGACATTTACTACTCATTTGACCTAGATTTTTTCTGTAGTAATTATTAATCTCTTTCAAGAATTTTCCCATTGAGTCTTTGCCACCTATGTGATTTATTTCAATGCTTATATCTTTGTAGCCATATTCTTCCAATATAGACATTGCTGTTTTAATCAAGATTGCTTCAGCAATTGTTTTTGGAGTACCTATTATGTGTAGGTGCATTAGTTTTTCTTTCTTGCCTCCCTCATGGTAAACCATCAAAGGATCGCCCGTTGATCTTTTTTGAGCTTGCTCTGAGACATTTTCTAGAACTCCAACTACTTCTTCTACTGAAGGAAGAAGAGGGTGTTTAAATGTATTTCCTTTTCTTATTATTTCACCTTTTTTCTTCTGATCTTTATTTACTTCTGGTATATCTAGTCCATTAAAACCAAAATATTGTGCAATTACGAATGCGTTCTCTATCTTAGAATCTTTTTTTTGTTTTTTAATTTCTGACATAATTTTTATTAATATTCTATGCTTCCTGGAAGTAATTTAATTGAATTTGCTGGTAATAATCTTATAAACGCTCTACCTGCAATAAGTTCTTCAGGTAATGGTCCCCATGATCTTGAATCTAAGCTAGCCAGTCTATTGTCTCCCATCACAAAATATTGTTTTTCTTTTAATGTGGTTTTTTGAAAATTCTCTCTTTCTAGCTTTACATAATCCTCAGGTAGTTCTATTTGCTCATTATTCGTAGTTGTTATAGTAACTTTGTTTCCTTTAATTTCTACTGTTTCATTTGGTAGACCAATAATTCTTTTTATAAAAAATTTTGTGGTGTCATTAGGGTATTTGAAGACAACAACATCTCCTCTTTTAGGATCTTCTAATCGATATGAAAGTTGGTCTACGATAAGGTAATCTCCTGTTTTAAAGGTAGGGTACATTGATTCACCATTTACTATAAAAGGCTGAGCAATGAATATTCTAATTGGCAAAACAATAGCTGTTGCTAGCAGACCAAAACCTATTATTTCTTTAAAAAATTCTATAATAGAGGATCTTTTCATGAAAATAAAATATATGGCATTGTAATCGAAAAGTATGCAAGAGGCAAACTTTTCATGAAATAGGAAATTGTTAATAGAATTAATTCTTTTTCCTATTTCCAATTTCCTATATACTAGTAACAATGAATTGGACAATTGTTGGGCTAGGAAACCCTGGAGAAAAATATGATAAAACTAGACACAATATTGGACGCGATATTGTTAATTCTTTTAATTCTGAAAAAAATATAAGACTTGTTACACCAGATACTTATATGAATGATTCTGGATTAGAGGTTAAGAAATTTATAAAAAATAAAAAACAAGCAGAGACAATGATTGTTGTTTATGATGATTTAGATATTCCTTTAGGTAAGATGAAAATTTCTTTTAATAAATCAAGCGGCGGACATAAAGGCGTCCAGTCTATAATTGATCATATAAAGACTCAGGAATTTATAAGACTTCGTGTCGGTATTGCTCCAGTAACTCCGTCAGGTAAAGTAAAAAAAGTTTTAGGTGAAGATGCAGTAATAAAACACGTACTATCAAAATTTAAGACAAGTGAAAGTAAATCTCTAAAAAAAGTTATGGACAATGGTGTTAAAGCATTAGATCTAATTATAGAAAGAGGTTACGAAAGGGCAGCGAATGATGTTAATGGTTGGTAAATAAAAAATCACAGCTTATGCTGTGATTTTACTAATAACTACTTACTAATTTTATTTATTAGTACTAAGAGTCATCTTCTTTTCCTTTGAATCGAATAGAGTGATAGTAAACTCATATCCCTTTCCAAGTTCAAGTGAACTTCGTAGTTTTTCTTCACTTTCAAATTCTGAAATATGAATCAAACCTGCAACACCTTCTTCAATAGAAGCAAGAGCTCCGTGTCTGTTGTATTTGATTATAATACCTTTAACAACATCACCCTTCTTGTATTTCTTTCCAGCGCTTACCCAAGGATCATCTTTAAGTTGTTTGATAGATAGAGAAACTTTGCCGTCCTTGATTTCAATAATTTTTACTTTTACAGCATCTCCAACGCTGTAAATTTTTCTTGGATCTTCAACTAGAGACCAGTCTAATTCTGAAATGTGTACAAGACCTTCTAGACCATCTTCAATTTTTACAAAGATACCAAAGTCTACAGTACCTGTTACTTCACCATTCATAACATCATTAACCTTGTATTTCTCAACTTGAGTTTTAGATGTAGATGAATCAACGCCCTTTTCAGAGAATATCAGTTTTCCATCATCTTCTGTTGCGCCAATGATTACTACTGTAATTTTTTGATCAATTAATTTTCTTAATTCATCAAGAATTCTGTCTTTGTCTCCATCAGTCACTCTAGGATAATGATCTGCTGTAAGTTGAGAAGCAGGTAAGAATCCTTGAACTCCTTGCCAGCTCAATATTAAACCACCTTTGTTTGCATCTTGAATAGTTAACTCTATAGGAGTCTTTTCTTTTATAGCTTTTTCAATATCTTCCCAGATTAGAGCTTGTTTAGCTTCTTTAAGAGAAAGTTCTATGTAGCCATCTTCGTTGTTTGTATCAACAACTTTAGCTGTAACACTATCACCAACATGAAGTCTTCTTATTAAATCACGTGAGATTATGTATTCACGACCATATATCATTCCTGTTCCGTAAGGCTTAAGGTCTATGTATATAGAAGATTTGTCTATAGAAATAACCGGTCCTTCTACTAGATCGTTGATCTTTGGAGGAAGAACTGTTGTCTCCAAATATTTACTCATCACACCTTCTTTTACTTTGATGTCTGTTGTCATATTTAATTATAAACTTTTAATGTCTTAAGGTTCTACACTCTCGTATCCAGAACAAATCACGAGATCGTACTTGCTCTACTCTTTGTCGCGATGTAGTTTTAGCCTCAAAACGCCTAATAAAATAGGTGAGTAAAGTATACTTATTTATAGGTAAAAGTAAATAAAAACGGGGCCCGACATCACAGATTCGATGGGGCCCCAATCCTGTTACTCCTTCTGGTTAGAATTAGTCTTTCTTCTTGATGACGTAGCGTTGAGGCTGTTTGTGTCGAGTCGGGTCTCCCTTCTTCTTCTTCCACTTTGCCTTTGTTCCACTTCTTCTTGAAGTACGACTTGGTTCTTTAGCATCACTCATAACAAGAAAAGTAATATAAGACAACTTTATTATTTTGTAAAGAAAATTTTCTACTTACTACTAGCTACTATCTACTTACTAATGTTATACTCTCTGTCATGATAATTACTTACGAAGGTTTGGAATGTATAAAGATTCAACACGGCAATACTATTGTCGCTTTTAATCCAATTTCTAAAGACTCAAAGATAAAAGGTCCAAGTTTCGGCGCTGATGTTGTGTTTATCAGTGCAAACCATCCAGACTTCAATGGTGTTGATTCTACAAGTCGTGGAGACAAGGTGCCTTTTGTAATATCAGGTCCAGGTGAGTATGAAGTAAACGGTCTTATTGCAAAAGGTTTTATTTCAAATACAGAACACGGAGGAAAAGAAAGAAAAAACACCATATATTCTGTAACTATAGATTCTATGAATGTTGTTTATCTCGGTGCTATTTCTGATAAAGATGTTTCTAATGAGATAAAAGAAGAACTTGCTGATGTTGATATTCTTTTTGTACCAATAGGTGGTGAAGGAGTTTTAAGTCCAAGTGATGCTCATAGAATTGCTATAAAAAGAGAACCAAAGGTTATAATTCCTATACATTTTGGAAATGTAGGAGATAAAGATGCACTTAAAAATTTCTTAAAAGAAGGGGGAAATGACGGAGTTAAAGCAGTAGACAAACTTACAGTTAAAGCAAAAGATATAGCAGGAAAGGTTGGTGAAGTTGTTGTATTGTCGCCATCTGTTAGATAGATTTTTCTATGCTAAATTTCTTAGACAAAATACGCAATAAAGAAAATGGAGAAAAAAAAGCTTTTGCACTATTGTTTGCGGGAGTTGTGTCTGGATTAATATTTGTGGCTTGGCTTCTTAGTGTGATAGCTACTTGGGAATCTGATATTAGTATAAAAAATAGTTTTAATGGTAATTCCGATGTGTTTAATACTGTAAACTTTGAGAAACTTCCTGGACAAGTTGATCAAGAATATACGGAAGATGCTGTAATTGGTTATGGAGTGCCTATAAAAATTATTTGGTCTAGTACAACGGACGGTCTCTAAAATCTCATAATTTATTTAACTTTTCTTTAGGGTTGCATTAATGGGATAAGTTTATATTATTTACATATGATCAATAAGGCAAATGGATTTGATTTTGTAGAATATGTACTTGATCCTAAGACAAGAGTTGTTTCTTTTAAATATAAAATTGTATTTTCAAATAAAAAAGTATTAGAGTTTACAGAAACAGCCGAGCTACCAAGAGGAAGCGCTTCACTAAAAGCAGAAGAGTTGGATTTATTTTTGAGACCATTATTTTTAGTGTCTGGAATAAGTTATTACAAATTATACTTTCCAAACAAAATAAGTTTGCCATTTCAGCTTAATAAAGATCAGGCTGAATTTTGGAATACTTTGTATTTAAAAGGTCTTGGGGAATTCATATTTAAAAATAAATTGGATCCAAAAAATATTGCAAAGTTTCCTTTCAAAAAAGATGCACATGTTAAGTCGGCTACTAGTTTAAATGTTAAAGACGTTGTTATGTTGGGTATTGGAGGAGGTAAGGATTCTGTTGTTGCCGCTGAAATTCTTAGAGAAAATAATTTTAAAACAACATCGTTTTTACTAGAGACACAAAAAACAGATGACGTTACTGATGTTGTAATAAGACAAATTGGTAATCCTGTTATAAAAATAAAAAGAAATCTTGATCCAAAGATTTTTGAACAACACGAGGGATCATATAATGGTCATGTTCCTATATCAGCAATAATCGCATTTTACGGAATTCTTTGTTCTGCACTTTATGAAAATAAATATTTTGCAGTAGGAAATGGTTCGAGCGCAAATATTGAAAATATTACATATAAAGGTTTAGTTATAAATCATCAATGGAGTAAGACAACAGAGTTTGAAGAAATGATTCAGTCTTATGCTAAAAAATACATCACCCCTGACATTATTTATTTTTCTATACTGAGACAATTTAAAGAAATTAGGATAGTTAAACTTTTTTCAAAATATAAAAAATATTTCCCGACTTTTACTAGTTGTAATAAAAACTTTGTAATAAGCAAGGAGCGTCAAGATACTTTATGGTGTGGCAAATGTCCAAAATGTGCATTCATATTTTTAATGCTAGCCGCATTTAATTCTAAAGAAGAAGTATTAAATATTTTCAAAAAGAATCTTCTTGATGATGAAGATAATATAAACTTATATAAAGACTTGTTGGGTTATGGCTCAATGAAGCCATTTGATTGCGTTGGTAGTTTTGAGGAATCTCAAGCTGCCTTGTATCTTGCAAGAGAAAAATTTGCAGAAGATGTCGTTGTGAAAACTTTTATTGATAAAATAAAAAACCCTGAACATGTTTTGAGAAGTGTTATGGATACTAGTGTTGCGAAAACTTTACCAACACAGTTTAGATTTTTTGGTATTGAAAATATTGCTGTTGTTGGTTATGGCAAAGAGGGTAAAGTTACAGAACAATATTTAAAGAAAAAATATCCAAAATTAAAAATAGATATTTTGGATGAATCAACCGATAAAAACTATCTAGATAAAATAAATGATTATGATTTTGCAATAAAAACTCCAGGTGTTCATAAAAGTAAAATTACTATTCCTTATACAACAGCTACTAATATTTTCTTCTCTGAGATTAAAAACTTAACAATCGGAGTTACTGGAACAAAAGGTAAAAGTACAACAGTTAGTCTTATATATGATGTTTTAAAAACAGCTGGTAAAAAAGTTCATTTGGTTGGGAACATAGGTACGCCGATGTTGTCCACTTTATTAAAGAGAATAGATCCTGATGAAATGTTTGTTATTGAATTATCTAGTTATCAGCTAGATGATGTTGAATATTCACCAAATATATCTGTTTTAACAAGTTTGTTTCCAGAACATATGGATTTTCATGGTTCAGTTGCTGAATACTATAAAGCTAAAGGAAATATATTTAATTTTCAAAAAATTGGAGATATGGCTATTATACCTCCATATACTACAAATGTTTCACCACTAAAAAGACCAGAAGTACCTCTTTTAGGAGAGCATAATCTTAGAAATATAAATGCTGTAATTAAAGTTGCTAAAAAGTTAAATATTGCAGATTCTAAAGTAAAAAAAGCGATTAAAAATTTCACACCACTTCCTCATCGTCTAGATAGAGTTGGTGAGTATAAAGGAATAACTTTTTATGATGATGCTATTTCAACTACTCCAGAATCAACAATAGCTGCAATAGAAACCTTAAAGAAAGTCGATACTATTTTTCTTGGAGGTCAGGATAGAGGATATAATTTTACAAATTTAGTTAAGATATTGAAAAAATATAAAATAAAAAATATCGTACTGTTTCCTGATTCTGGTAAAAGAATTTTGAAAAGCAAAAAAGGCTTTAATGTTTTAGAAACTGACAATATGTATGATGCTGTAGAATTTGCATATGCAAATACTAAAAAGGGTAAAATCTGCTTGCTATCAACCGCCTCTCCTAGTTATTCTATTTGGAAAAATTTTGAAGAAAAGGGTAATGAGTTTAAGAGATTAGTTTTTAAGTTAAGTGGCAAAAAAGACTAGAACTAGGTCTAATATAATGATATAGTATTGCGATATTTATGGTTTCAAAAAAGAAAGAACAAGATTCTCCGATAGAAAGCCCAGTAGTTGCAAGAGCAATTATTGAAGCTGGTATTAGTCAGGAAATGCGTAAGTCTTATTTAGACTATGCCATGTCTGTTATTACAGCTCGTGCACTTCCAGATGTTAGAGACGGTATGAAGCCTGTACATAGACGTATATTGTATGCGATGCATGGTATGGGACTTACATCTAGCGCAAAAACAAGAAAGGCAGCAGCTATTGTTGGAGAGGTTCTTGGTAAGTATCACCCTCATGGTGACGCGTCAGTTTATGACGCTATGGTAAAGTTGGCACAGCCTTTCTCTACTAGATACCCACTTGTTATTGGACAAGGTAACTTTGGTTCTATCGACGGTGATCCTCCTGCTGCTCCTCGTTATACAGAAGCAAAAATGTCAAAGATTTCAGCTGATCTTCTTAAAGATATAGAAAAAGACACTGTAGACTTTAGACCTAACTACGAAAACAACAGAAAAGAGCCAACAGTCCTTCCTGCAGCAGTACCAAACTTACTTCTTAATGGAACATTGGGTATCGCTGTTGGTATGGCATCTAACATACCTCCACACAACCTTGGGGAGCTTATTAATGCAACAACACATTTACTTGAAAATCCAGATGCTTCAACTGAGGATCTTCTTGAATTTGTTAAGGGTCCAGACTTTCCAACAGGTGGAGTTATTTTTAATCAAAAAGACATAAGTCTTGCGTATGCAAACGGTCGTGGTGGTGTTGTTGTTCGTGGTGAAGCAGAAATAATTGAAGAAAAATCAGGATCATTCCAGATTGTTATTACATCTATTCCTTATCGTGTTAACAAGTCAGATTTAATAGAGAAAATTGCCCTACTTGTTCAAGAGAAAAAAGTTGAAGGTATAAAAGGTCTAAGAGATGAATCTGCTGAAGATATTAGAGTTGTTATTGATGTTAAATCAAGTGCTCATCCTCAAAATATTTTAAATTATATTTACAAACATACTCAACTTGAAGAAACATTTCATTTTAATATGGTTGCTCTTGTTGATGGTGTACCACAAACTCTTTCCCTTAAAGATATTCTTTCAGAATTTATAAAACATCGTTTTGAAGTTGTTACTAGAAGAACTCAGTTTGAACTTCGTAAAGCTGAAGCAAGAGAGCATATTTTGCTTGGACTTAAAAAGGCACTTGATCATATAGATGAAATCATAAAGTTAATTAGAGCATCAAAAGATACTCCAGAAGCACATGCAAACTTGATGAAGAAGTTTAAGTTTAGTGATCTACAAGCCACAGCTATTCTTGAAATGAAGTTGCAAAAACTTGCTGGTCTTGAAAGAAAGAAGATAGAAGATGAATTACTAGAAGTTCAAAAATATATTGGAGAACTAAAAGATCTTTTAGCTAGTAAGGTTAAGATGAAAAATGTCATCAAAAAAGAAATGGGTGAAGTTGTAGAAAAACACGGTAATGAAAGAGTAAGTAAGGTTGTTAAGCATGGAGTTAAAAATCTTTCTCAAGAAGACCTTATTCCTGATGAAGATACTGTTTTAGTTTTAACAAAAGGTGGTTACATAAAACGTACAAATCCTGATGAATATAAACAACAAAAGAGAGGAGGAGTTGGTGTTATTGATTTAAATACAAAAGAAGAAGATTTTGTTGAAACATTCTTACATGCAACAACACACAACGATATTCTATTTTTTACAGATAAAGGTAAGGTTTTTCAATTAAAAATGTATGAAATACCTGAAGGTAAAAGAGCTACAAGAGGTAAGTCGGTAATGAACTTTTTATCTCTTTCACAAGATGAAAATATAACTTCTGTATTGGCTGTTCCAAAAGAATTAAAAAAGACAGATAGTCTTTCTGTGATTATGGTTACAGAGCAAGGTGTTGCAAAAAGAGTTGATGCAACAAGTTTCCATGATGTTAGAAGAAGTGGAATTATTGCTATAAAACTTCATGCAGGAGATAAGTTAAAATCAGTTCAGTTCGTATCAAAAGGCGACAGCGTTTCTGTTGTAAGTAAAAAAGGTCAATCTATTCGTTTTAAAGATAGTGATGTTCGTGAAATGGGACGTAGTGCAGCTGGTGTAAAGGTCTTAACTCTAAAATCAGGTGATGTAATAGTTGCTGCTGGTGTAGCAAAGAAAGATAATAAAGATGCAACACTTCTTGTTTTTACAGAAAATGGTTACGGTAAACAAACAAAAATTTCAGAATACAAAATACAAAAACGTGGTGGTTCTGGTATAAAAACTGCTCAAGTTACTGCAAAAAACGGTTCAATAATAAATGCAGTTATTGTTACAGAAGAGTTAGAAGAAGTTGTTGCTGTTTCAAAGAAGGGACAAGTTATACGTGTAGCAATAAAAGAGGTTCCTGTTCTTGGACGTCAAACACAGGGTGTAAGAATTATGAAACTTCGTGCAGGGGATAACATTGCGAGCTTGGTTTGTTTCTAATTAGGGAACAGGGAATAGGAAACTGGAAATAGAAAAACATATTTTGTTGAAAGACCCCTGTTCCCCATTTCCTATTTCCTATATACTATATAAATGTTTTCTGATCCTCAAAAAAATATTGAACAATTCGCAATTGATCCTGGTATGAGTGTTGCTGATTTTGGATCTGGTGCTGGTTTTTATGCTCTTGCATTGTCGCGAGCTGTTGGTCCAACAGGTCATGTTTATGCTATAGATGTTCAACAAGACCTTTTAATTAAATTAAAAAATGAAGCAATTAGGCAAAATATTTCTAATATAGAAATAGTGTGTGGAGATGTTGAAGAAAAGAGCGGTTCACAGCTTAAAGAAAAATCTATAGACAGAGTTGTTATAGTAAATATGCTTTTTCAAGCTAAAGATAAAGATGTTGTAATAGAAGAAGCAAAAAGAGTTTTAAAAGATAAGGGTACAATACTAATCATTGATTGGAGTGATTCCTTTGGTGGTTTAGGGCCAGCTTCTCATTATTTATTCAAGTCTTTTCAAGCAGAAGCTTTGTGTAAAAGTCACGGTCTAGAAATTGTTAGAAGTATTAATGCGGGAGACCATCATTACGGTATTATATTAAAGAAAATATGAACAAATTTTCACCGCTACAATTAATAATAATGATTATTTCAGGTTTAGGTCTTATTACAGCGGTTTTACTTTTCTCATTTTCTCGTAATCAAGATGGTGCTGACTCTAATATAGCAATAACAGTATGGGGAACACTTGATGATGAAATAATTTCTAATGTTGTATCTAATTTGGCAAGTAAAAATGTTAATTTAAATAATGTAACTTACGTAGAAAAAGATGCATCCACATTAGAAGAAGATTTTGTTAGGGCACTAGCGGAAGGTTCTGGTCCTGATATTGTCATGCTTGATCAAAAGCAGATTATAGAAAATGAAAAGAAATTACTTTTAATTCCTTTTACAACTATTTCTTTAAGAGACTATCTCGATACGTATGTTCCAGAAGCAGAGCTTTTTGTTAGAACAGAGGGAATAATCGGTATTCCATTCATGCTTGATCCAATGGTTATGTACTGGAACAGGACATTGTTTGCTAATGCGGGTATTGCTACACCACCTCGTTTTTGGACAGAGGTTATGGCTGTTACTCCTAGACTAACAATAAGTAATAGTGAGCATTTTGTAGAAGAGAGTGCTGTTGCTCTTGGAGAGTTTAGAAACATTGATCATGCTAAAGAAATTTTCCTTAATCTTTTATTGCAGGCAGGTAACAGTGTAGTTGTGCAAAATATTACAGAAAGTGGTGATACAAATGGTTACAAAGTTACGCTTTCAGAAAGATTGGGCTTTACAATAGCTCCTGCTGTTGCTTCTCTTAATTTTTTTACCCAGTTTTCTAATCCAGCTAAGGATATTTATTCTTGGAATAGATCTTTACCTACATCACTCAATCAGTTTTTAGCAGGAGACCTGGCTATGTATTTTGGTTTTGCTAGTGAAGTTGATGATATTAGAGCTAAAAATCCAAACCTAGATTTTGACATGAGTACAATGCCACAATCTTCAAATTCATCCGACAGAAAAGTTTTTGGAAATATGACTATATTGTCTATAGCGAGAAATTCTAAAAATCCTGTAGAAGCTTATAGAATAATTTCTCTACTTTCTTCTCCGGATTTTCTTTTAGCATTTAACGATACCTTAGGCTTACCACCAGTAAGAAGAGACATGCTACAAGCAGATCCATCTGATCCAACACAGAGTATATTATTTACTTCAGCTTTGTGGTCTAGAGGAGTTCTAGAAATAGATTCAAAAGAAACAAATAATATTTTACAGAATATGTTAGAATCATTTACAACAGGGCAATTTGGTTCTGATCAAGCGCTACAAAGAGCACAAGAAGAAATGGAACTTTTATTAAGAAAATAAAATGAAAAAGATTTTTCTAACATTAGTAATTTTTATAGCACTTTTTGGTTCATTTTTTTCTTTTAATATTCAAACAGCTAGTGCTCAAGACTCACTTATTGTTTGTGCTACACCACCAGAGTGCAGTCTAGATGATCTTATTGCAACAGTAAATAAAATAATTAACTTTCTTGTTGTTATTGCAGCTAGTGTTGTTGCTATGATGTTTTGTTATGCTGGATTTATTTACTTAACAGCTGGAGGAGATACAGGTAAAGCTAAAAAAGCTAAAGAAGTATTCACATCTACAGCAATAGGTTTTGTGCTTATTTTGTCTGGATGGCTTATAATAAAGTTTGTGTTGCAAGGATTTGAAGCAGATAAAGAATTCCTCGATGTCTTAAAAGATAAATAAAAATATGAAATCATTTTTTACAAAACTAACAGTAATGTTGCTACCGGGCCTATTTCTTTTAGCTAGTACAACAAATGCTGTAATAGATAACCCAATAAAAGCAAATAACATACAAGAACTTATAACAGCGTTTCTTGGAATAATGATTGATATCGCTGTAATAATATCTGTTTTGGCATTTATATTTGCTGGTTTAAAGATGGTTCTTGCTAGAGGTAATCCAGAGGGAATAAAAGAAGCAAAAAACATGCTTTTATATACAGCAATAGGTGCATGTATTTCTGTTGGAGCAAAATCTATACAGCTTGTTATACAAAACACAGTTAAGCAATTGCAATAAACATGAACAGCGTAAGATTATTTGTATATAAAAATTTTAATAAAATAATATATGTATTAGGTTTTATTTCTTTTCCTGCATTAATAAATGCTAACAATGCAGACGGTAAGTTGTCTGGTCTATTCAATGTCGCCACTGAAATTTTGCTAGGAGGTGTACTGACAATAGTTGGTATGTTGATGCTTGTGTATTTTCTTTTAGGTGTTTTTAAATATGTTAAAGATGCCGGTAATGCTGGCGCAAAAGGTGAAGCAATAAAAATGATCACACACGGACTTATAGGTCTTTTTGTATTTATATCAGTTTGGGCAATTGTTAATATTTTATTAAATTCATTTGTAGGCGTTAGTGGAGTTAATTTAACACCGGATATATGATAAAAAATATTTTTATAGTAAAAATAGTAGCAATAACATTTCTAGTCTCTTCTTTTTTTGTAGGTATTTCTAGTGTTTATGCCCAAACAAATACTACTCCTAATCAACCAACTTTTGTTGGTGCAAGCAACCCATCTTCTTGTAATATTGGTGCAAGTGGTGCAACATTTACTGATTTTACAGAGTGTATTGTGGATTTTCTTGTATCGATAATTGTACCGTTCTTATTTGCTGTTGCTCTGATTACGTTTTCAATTGGTGTTTTGAATTATGTAAAAAATGCTGACAATGAGTCAAAAAGATCAGAGTCATTACAGATGATAATTTGGAGTCTGATAGGCTTATTCTTTATGGTTTCTGTGTGGGCTTTTGCAGGAATGGTTGCTAATTTTTTGGGTCTAGGTAATGCTAATACGACACTTATTATTCCTAAAATAAAAGAATAGAATAAATTTATATGATATTATTTAAATATATGAAAAAAATATTTTTTAGTTTAATCGCATTTACATTTTTATCGTCTCCTTTATCTTTTGTTTTTGCGCAAAACACTCCTCCTCCTGCAGGAAGACCACCAGCAGCACAAAGAGTGCCCGCAGCACAACCATTAAAAGAAAGTGCGGGTATGCCTAAACCTGATGGAACTATTGAGGGGTTATTTGGAATGATTTTGTACATACTAAATGGAGTAATCTATATAGTTATGGGTCTTGCACTCGTTTCTTTTTTGATAGGAGTATTTCGTTATGTTATTACTGCTGGAGGCGAAGGTGACAAAGAAAAGGCAAAGTCTCAAATAATGTGGGGGTTGATTGGTCTTTTTGTGATGGTATGTGTATGGGCAATTGTTGGATTATTTTCCGGGTCACTATTCGGAACTCAGCCTGTAAATGCTCCACAACGTCTACCAACTATCAATAGATAATTTGTAAAATTATAAAACTTTTCCACATTACACAGAAAATATAAAGCAGAAACGTTATTTGTGGTATAATTTGTTGGTAGACCTCTTGGTCAATTAAAAATTAAAAGTCAATAAATATTTATATGAACAGCAGTACAAATGGAATTCAAAATCTTTTAGGTTTAGTTGGTGGTGTTATACAAGGTATCATTCCTATAATTATCGGACTTGCTTTGGTTGTATTTTTATGGGGTATTCTTCTTTATGTTATTTCAAAGGGTGCTGATGATAAGGAAAAGGCTCGAGGCTTTATGATTTGGGGTATAATCGGTCTTTTCGTTATGGTATCTGTGTGGGGAATCGTAAACGTTCTTAGTGATGCTGTATTCAACGGAAGAACAGCAAACAGACCAACTCAACTTCCAACATTTAAGCCAATTCTAGATGCTGATGGTGGTTACCAGAGATAATTAACTCTATGGTTAAAAGTCTTAGTAAAATAAAATATAGCTTTTCTTTAGCTATATTTACAATATTAAGCTATGTACTGCCTTTATCTGTACATGCTCAAGGAGCTGATAACCCAGGAAGAGAACTTCTTAGAAAGCTAGCAAAAGTAATAATCAACCCAATAATATCTGTTGCTTTTGCTGTCGCTTTGGTAACATTTTTGGTAGGAATTATAGAGTTCATATCAGACGGAGAAAAGAGTGATGGTAGACAAAAAGGACGAGACCATATCTTGTGGGGACTAATAGGTATGGGTATTATGTTTGCAGCTTTCGCACTTCTACGATTAGTTACGGGAACATTTGGTATTGACCAAGGGCCAATAAATAGTTTTCAAGGTAACTAAACTCTCTAAATATAAAATAAAAAACCTCCATATAATGGAGGTTTTTTATTATGTGCCGAGGAGAGGACTTGAACCTCCATGAGTTACCCCGCTTGCTCCTAAGGCAAGTGCGTATACCAATTTCGCCACCTCGGCATTAACTATCGATTGTAACTAGAAACTAGAAACTAGCAACTATTTACTAACCTTGTCCGCCCAGTAGGGTTCGAACCTACGACCTTCCGCTTAAGAGGCGATTGCTCTACCAGCTGAGCTATGGGCGGTCTTACTCTATTTTAAAACCCAAGACATTTTATTGTCTTAGATCTTGTGCCCAGGGCGGGAATCGAACCCGCAACCCTGTTGGGACACGATTTTAAGTCGTGCGCGTATACCAATTCCGCCACCCGGGCAAGGGTCTAAATTATAAAACAAAAATATCAAATTCCAAACAAATTTCAGGTATTAATATTTGTATCTTGTTATTTGAAATTTGTCTATTCCCTCACACAGTGAGGGCTTGAGGCGTGGGCGGGGATCGAACCCGCGTATGACAGTTTTGCAAACTGCAGCGTTACCACTTCGCCACCACGCCTGGTAATCTATCTAAGATAACATATCTAGTCTTTGACGCGACTTTTCTCCTTTATCAAGTGCAAACTCAATAAAAGGTAGACGAGATAATTTTGAATGTGTTTTGAGATAGCCTCGTGCAGTTTTTTGATTTCTATGTAAAAAATCAAGAGCTGCAGTTTCGCCGGTCTCAGGGAAAACTGTAACAAAAAAAGTAGCTTTTTTAAAGTCTTTTGATAGAGCAATGTTTGTAACAGTTATCATTGACCTTTTATTTGATTCAAGTTGAATAAACAAACTTATATGTTTTTTTAACTCATCCAAAAATCTATCGTGTTTATAATCCATATTATTTAACAACTATACTGAATGCTTGAATGTGATCGTTTTCAGATATTTCAATTTTTGATTCAATTGCAGCACCAAACTCTCCTTCATCTTTAACTTCTTTAACTTCACTTTTTTGTTGTTGTAAGTTCTTTATTGTACCAATAGCAATCTCCTCATTTCTTCTCATTATCTTTACTTTATTTCCAACTCTTAAAGTTCCTTCTTTTATTTTTCCTCCAACAACTTGTATGTTTTTTACCTTACTGAAAGTTCTAAGTATTTTAGCAGAACCCATTATCTCCTCAGTTTCTAGTCTCGGTCTTTTCTCTTCAGCTACTTCTTTAAGGTAGTCAGTTATGTCATAAACAATAGAGAACTTCTTTATGTTTGTCTTGTTTCTTTCGGCTAATGTTACAGCTTGATTATCAATACCAACATTAAATCCTATAACTATACTGTTTTCGTAAGCGCTAGCTTTTTTAACATTTGCTTCGCTTATGTTACCTGTACTTTTTTCTACTATTATAAATTCAAGACACTCAGCTGTAACTTTTTTTACTTGATGTTCTATTGCATCTAAGCTTCCAGAAACATCTGATTTTATTATCAAAGGTATTGTAACGGTGTTCTTGTCTTTTGATTTAACCGGTCTTTCATTTTCATCTTTGTGTATTCCTGCTGAGTAAGCCTCAGCTTCTTTTTTATTTGAAAAAGTTTTAACAACAGAGCCAAGCATAGGAAGTTCACTCCATCCAGCTATTACTATTGGAGTAGAAAAAGTTGCTGTTGTAAGTTTTTTATTATTTGTATCAGTTAACGCTCTTATAGGAGAGAATGAATTATCGCAAGCAACAGTGTCTCCAATCTTAAGACTTCCATTTTTTATTATTACAGTAGCTATAATACCTTTTTTTGTATCTTTGTTTGCTTCTACTACAATTCCTTCTGCTGGTACATTTTGCTCTGATTTAAGTTCCTCTAGTTCAGCTACTAGTAATACAAGGTTAAGTAAGTCAGGAATTCCTGCACCTGTTTTTGCTGATATTTCTGCATAAGGAATATCTCCACCTAGACCTTCTAAATAAACTTCATTTTCAATTAAACTTGCCTTCGTTCTGTTTAAGTCTGCTTTTGGAGAGTCTATTTTATTTATAGCTACTATGTATGGAGTTTTACTCTCTACTATCGCCTTTAAAGCTTCAACTGTTTGTTGTTTTACTCCATCTTCAGCTGATACTAGTAATATCGCTATATCTGCTACTTTCGCACCCCTTGATCTTATACTACCAAATGCTTCGTGACCTGGAGTATCTATGAATGTTATTTTTTTCTCTCCGTTTTCAGAATTATGTACAACTTCATAAGCTGCAACGTGTTGAGTTATTCCACCAGCTTCTCCTGCGACAATGTTTGATTTTCTTATAAAGTCTAAAAGGGTAGATTTACCATGATCAATATGACCCATTATGACTACCACAGGAGGTCGTTCTACCAATATGCTTTTGGTTTGAGTACTAGACATAATAAGAAAAAAGTTGTTATGTAACTATAACTTGCCGGATTCTTTGGCTTTTGTCAACGCTTGCTCTTCTTCTTCTGTAAGTTCTAGAGTAGAAGAAAAGTTTTTTATTTCCTTTGCAAATACATTTACTCTGTCTCTTGCATGAAGTGTTGAAAGGATTACGCCGTCTCCTTGTTCATTTAATAATGCAAGAGAAAAACTTTGTCTTCCTCCAGAATCCATACCTTTGAAGGCGTTAAAACTTACATTGTGTGCACCGTGCAAGCTTCTTGCAACCCTTCTTTCTATTTTTTTAAGATAATTTTCTATTCTATCTTTAAATACATTGAAATTTTTTAAGTCAGATCCTATTATTTTTAATGTATCTTCTATTGATCCACCGTGCTTATTTCCTGATAGTCTACTTATTCTCCATGTTAGGTTAATATTCCATCCTATTAATATAAGGACAAGAACAGATAGAACGTATACAATTAATATTAAATTTTCTGATATCATATAAAACTGAAACAGATTATACACAAATGTTTGGATTAAAGACAAAAAGAAATACACAGCGCATATTTTTAGACTATGCTTCTACTACACCCCTTGATCCAGAAATTCTGGATGAGATGATGCCTTACTTTAGGGATCAGTTTTTTAATTCATCTTCTTTGTATTCAGAAGGAGTAAAAATAAAAAAGGTGATTGATGAAATGAGGGTGTTGGTTGCAAGGTGTCTTCTTGTTAAAAAAGATGAAATATATTTTACAGGCAGTGGAACAGAATCAAACAATATCGCATTACTCGGTGCATTTGAATATGCAAAAAGTATAGGAATAAAAAATCCTCATTTTGTTGCTAGCTCTATTGAACATCCTGCAGTTTTAGAAGTATTAAAAGAAATAGAAAGAAGAGGTGGTGAAGTAACTTATTTACCAGTTAGTGAAGATGGAATAATTTCAGAAAAGGATTTAGAAAAATCTCTAAAAAAAGAAACTATCGCTGTTTCTATAATTTATGCCAATAATGAAATAGGTGTTGTTCAGCCAATAAGATCATTTTCTAGGATAGTAAAAAAGTTTAAAGAAGAAAATAAAATAAAAACTTTATATTTTCATGTTGATGCTTCTCAAGCCCCTAACTATTTAGATTGTCACCCAAATACCCTCGGTGTTGATATGATGACACTGGATGGGCATAAGATTTATGGTCCAAAAGGAATTGGTTGTTTATACAAAAATAGTTCTGTAAAAATATTTCCAATAATGTTTGGTGGTGGGCAAGAGAGTGGTCTGCGTCCTGGAACTCTAAATATCCCCGCTGTTGTAGGCTTTGCAAAGGCTTTAGAAAAAACTTCTAAAATGCGTGAGAAAGAATCAAAAAGATTATCTATGTTGCAGAAATATTTTATTAATGGAGTAAGAAGTCTTATTAAGGATGTGGTTATAAATGGTAGTGAAAATTTTCGTTTACCAAATAATATAAATATCTGTATTCCAGGAATTGATGCTGAGTTTGAAGTTATAAAGCTAGATGCTAAAGGTGTTGCTTGTGCATATACTACTTCTTGTAAAACTTCAGATGATAATTCAAAGTCATATGTTGTAGAAGCTTTAGGTAAGACCGGATGTGCATCCTCGTCTTTAAGATTTACTCTTGGAAGATTTACAACTAAAAAAGAAATTACAGACACTCTTTCTATAATTAAAGAACTTTATTATAATAGAAAATAACTTATGAACGACTTAAACACTCAACAAATAGTTTTACTTTGTATACTTGTTAGTTTTGTTAGTTCTATTGCAACAGGTATAACTACTGTTTCTTTATTAGGACAATCACCAGAACCTGTATCTCAAACAATTAACCGTGTAGTAGAAAAAACAATAGAAAGGGTTGTTGAAACAGCAGACAACAAACCTCCAGAAAGAATTGTAGAAACTGTTGTTGTTAATCAGGAAGACTTAACCGTTGACGCTGTAGCAAAAAATTCAAAAAGTATCGTTAGGCTTTACACAAAAGATGCATCAGGGCAGAAAGTTTTCTTCAGTTTAGGAATTATTGTCAATAATACAGGTAGGGTTGTTACAATATCTGGAACTTCTCCGCGTAATAAATTATTGGGTGTATTTGATTCTGGAGAATTTGAATTAAAGTTAATTAAATCTGAGTCTCCGTTTGGTTTGTATGAACCAGCAACAGCAACAGTGACTACGTTTAGTCCTGCGACACTGGGAGATTCTCAATCACTAAAATTAGCTCAGAGTGTAGTGCTTGTTTCTGGTAGAAACAGCAATATTGTAGCTGCAGGGATAATAAACGATTTAGTGGTCGTGGGCGGTGATAGTGAAACAAAAGATTATGTTACGAAAGTTGTTGCAGGAGTGGATTCTACAAAAGTTATTACAGGAAGTGTTATCTTAAATCTAAAGGGTGAGATAGTTGGAATAAATTCTGAAGACATAATAGATCCAAAATCATTTGTCCCAATAAACAGTGTCAAAAGTTTGATTAGTTTTGTTGCAAATTAGCCTGTATTTTACAAGTTGTTGTAAACGTTGTATTTTATACCTATGCCACCATTTAAAAATTTCACTACAAAAGCTAGAGAGGTTATAAGACAAGCGCATGAATTAGCAGTTGAGAGGGGACAAAACCATGTTAATCCTTTGCATCTTCTAACCGCATTAGTTTTACAAGAAGAAAGTGTGATTATGACTATTTTAGATAAATTAAGTGTGGACAGTAATCTTCTTACTGACTCACTTCTTGATTTAATAGAATCTCCTGAGACTCAACAAACACTTTCTCCTTCATATCAAATATATCTAGCTCCAGAATTAGCGCAGACTATAGAATATTCAACAAGAGTTGCTCAGGACCTTAAAGATGATTTTGTATCAACAGAGCATCTTTTTATTGCTTTATTTGATGTTCCTGGTGCGGCAAGAGAAATGCTACATCGTTTTAAAATTAGCAAAGAGGTTGTTCTTAATATTCTTTTAGAATTAAGAAAAACAAAAGCCAATACCTCATCTACACATAAGAGTCAGAAGTTTTTAAAAAAATATACAATAAGTCTTACTGAAAAGGCTCAGCAAAAAAAGTTAGATCCTGTGATAGGTCGTGATAGAGAAATTAATCGCATCATTCAAATCCTGTCTCGTCGTACAAAAAATAACCCAATCCTTATAGGAGAAGCTGGTGTTGGTAAGACGGCAATAGTTGAAGGTTTAGCAAACAGGATTGCACAAGGTGATGTTCCTGAATCATTAAAAAATAAAGAGTTAGTATCTCTTGATTTAGGTGCTCTTATTGCTGGTACAAAATATCGAGGAGAGTTCGAAGATAGATTAAAGAAAATTTTAAAAGAAGTTAAGCAGGCAGAAGGTAATATAGTTTTGTTTATTGATGAGATACATACTATTGCTGGAGCTGGAGCTGCTGAGGGATCTTTGGATGCTTCAAATATGTTAAAGCCAGCTCTTGCTAGGGGTGAATTAAAAGCGATTGGTGCAACAACATTAAAAGAATATCAAAGACATATAGAAAAAGATGCTGCACTTACAAGACGTTTTCAACCTGTATTTATAAGTGAACCTTCTGTAGAAGACGCTATTGCAATACTTAGGGGAATTAAAGAAAAATACGAGCTATATCACGGAGTAAGAATTACAGATGATGCGATTGTTTCAGCTGTTCAGTTGAGTGCTAGATATATTACTGATAGATATTTACCAGATAAGGCTGTAGACCTTATAGATGAGTCTTCTTCTGCATTAAAAATTTCTCTGGAAAATATGCCAGAAGAGCTTGAAGATTCTCGTAGAAAAATAATGCGTCTTGAAATAGAAAAAGAAGCACTAAAAAGTGAACCAAAAAAGACTCAGAAAACAACAGACAGAATTAAAAAGATAGAAAGTAGTATTGGTGATCTTAAAGAAGCTACAAGCGAATTGGAGCTTAGATGGAAAAATGAAAAAGAGACTATTGTTCAAATAAAATCATTTAAAGAACAGTTAGAATCTTTAAGGCATGAAGCTGAAAATGCAGAAAGTGCTTCTGATCTTTCTCGTGCTGCAGAAATACGATACGGTTCTATTCCTCAAATTGAAAGAGAATTAAAAGTAAAAGAAAAAAGATTAAAGCAATTGCAAACTTCTCGTAGAGTTTTGCGTGAAGAAATAACTCCAGAAGACATAGCGGGTGTTGTTGCTAGATGGACTGGTATTCCTGTTGAGAGAATGCTTGAAGAAGAGGTTACAAAACTCGCAAGAATGGAAAGAGATATTAAAAGGAGAATCATTGGTCAAGATAATGCTGTTAAACGTATTTCAAATACAATAAAAAGATCAAGAGCGGGAATATCTGATCCAAACAGACCAATAGGTTCATTTATTTTCTTAGGTCCTACAGGTGTTGGAAAAACTGAATTAACAAAAGCCCTTGCTCAATTTTTGTTTGATGATGAAAATGCTCTAATACGTATTGATATGTCAGAGTTCATGGAAAAGCATTCTGTATCAAAACTTATAGGTGCTCCTCCTGGATATGTTGGTCATGATGAAGGTGGAAACATTACAGAAAAAATAAGACATAGACCTTACTCAGTAGTTTTATTTGATGAAATAGAAAAAGCACATCCTGAAGTATTCAACATACTTTTGCAGGTTCTTGATAATGGAAGATTAACTGATGCAAAAGGTAGAGTAGTAAACTTTAAGAATACTGTAATAATTCTTACTTCAAATATTGGTGCTGAGCATATAGATAAAATGGAGGCTATTGGTTTTGCTGATACTCGCAACGCTAAAGTTCAATATGATCAAACAAAGACCAATGTAGAAAAAGCTCTAAAAGAACATTTCAGACCAGAGTTTTTGAATCGTTTAGATGATGTAATAATCTTCGATATATTAAGTGAAGAAGTAATTAAGCAAATAGTTGCTGTACAAATGAAAGAAGTAGTTGCTCGTTTAGAAACTAAAGGTATTAAGCTTGCAATGTCTCCTGCCGTTGCTGCTTACTTGGCTAAAGAAGGATATGATCCTCATTATGGTGCAAGACCTCTAAGAAGACTTATACAAGAAAAAATTCTAAATTCTCTTGCTCAGCTTATTATTTCTAAAGGTTTAAGAGATGGTGATACTGTTTCTGTGGGAATGAAAAAGAATGAATTTAGTTTTGAAGTTAAGAAAAAAGGTAATAAGAAAAATATTATCTTTATAGAAAAAGATATAGTTGAAGATGCTTTAGTAGCTTAGTTATTGCTAACTATCTTTTTTTACATTAAGATAGTCGCATTGCGTAGATGGTAGAGCGGTCAATTACAACAGACTGTAAATCTGTCGGCGTTAGCCTACGGAGGTTCGAATCCTCCTCTACGCACAAAATTAAGAAGCCTGAGGCGAGAGCCTTGGGCGACTTTTATTTTGTAGCGAAAGAGAGGATTCGAAAGACGGAGCCGGTATACAAGATTTGAGCGTAGCGAAGGGCGATTTTTATTTTGCAATGTCAAAACTAGTAGTATTGACTTTTTGTATTAAATATGTTTATATTTTAGTCAGATATGAGAACACTAATCTTGTTCCTTGTCGGTCTCGGGCTGGTGACAGCTTCGGGAGAAACGGTAGTCGAAAAGTACAGGCACGCTGCAGAAGGGCTAACTCTGCGACGTCTCGGTGACCCCATTAAGTTGGAAGAGTTTGTTTTTAAACTCTGTTATCGGGAAGTGGACCCAAAAAATACACTTGTCTTACTTGTTCCAAAGAGCAAGAATTTTGAGGAAGAAGTCGACAAGATTGAGATAGATGTCGCCGACTTTCCAGATGGTTTTCCGGAAGGAAAATTTGTGCAATTCGACACGATGACGATACCTGACAAAAACGGCAATCCTATGGAATGCTGGGTCGTAGCTTACCAGTTGGCATCTGGTAAGTAAAAAAGGGTAGATAATCAAAACCAAGAAAGATTAACCCCGGTAGTGTTTCTCAGCACTACCGGATTTATTTTTTTTGTCTACTTGACATTTTTGATTTATTAATTTATAATCACGAGACTTTTAAAAAGTTAAAAAAAGAAAGTTAATTTATGAAGAAAAACAAAATTTTTAATAAAATAAATATTTATATAGGCATTATTGCTTTATTTGCTTTTGTTTTTTCTATACCAGCAATAGTGTTTGCTGATGGTATTCCATATGCGAGCTATGGAGAATATTCCTACACTCCAGCATCATCTGCAAACTATGGTTCATACTCTTACAATCAACCATCATCTGCAAACTATGGTTCGTATTCTCAACCTGTTCCAAAAGCTCAGTCTTACTCAGCGCCCACAAACCGTGGTTGTACTAATTGTACTTCTAGATCAACTCCAACAACTTACAGCCAGCCTCGTTCTGGTGGTGGTTTTATAAACGATCTTCTTGATCTTAGTTTTGGATTTTCATCTGTTAAAAATGACAACGATACAACTATAAAAACAGATAGTCACAACAAGACTAGTTACTCAGTAAATAATACAGACAATTCAGATCGTTCAGTTAGAACAAATTACACATACACAGATAACAGTGAAGTAGACAACTCTGTGAGAATTAGTTCTGGTAGACATGTTGCTATTAATGACGACGACGATGATAATGACAATGATGATCTAAATGTTATTTGTAGAGTTTCAGACTCAAGTGTTGATGAGGGTGATACTGTTCGTTTTACAGCTGATATTTCTGGTGGTGATTCTCCTTATGAATACGACTGGAGAGGTGATATAGATGGTGATGATAAAACTGAGAGTTTTAGATTTAATAGAGAGGGTAGATACGATGTAGAAATAAGAGTAACAGATGATGATGGTAATACTGATACAGACGATTGTCCTGTAGTGGTTGTTGATGATGAAGATAATGATGACGACGATAATGACAATAATGTAAATCTAATTACTACAACTACTAGCAATCCTCCAACAGGTAATCTAGCTTCTCTAAACTCTGTATTTCTTTCTCAAGTTCCTTACACTGGATCAAAAGAAACTCTTACAATAATAGGTTATGTAGCAACTATATTTGTTTGGTCAGTACTCGTTGTATATTTCTTAGCTAAAAGAAAATCTAAAATGTTAAAATCTAGCATAATTGATTCATTCAAGAAGGGAAATAAAGTAGCGGTAAAGATAGGTTAAGGTGTAAAATATAGAGTATGTCTATGTACTCATCAAAAAATTCTGGAGAAGACTTTATTTTCGGTCTATCTCGTAAGCAGTTTGTAACTTATTGTCTACAGATTATTGTAATTTTTAGTGCAACATTTTTAGCACTGTATGTATTTGGTTTAGTTCCGGAAAGTGTTAAACAAGTAGCACAAGAAAATAATACAAACAACGATACACCTTCTGGTGAAAATTGGTGGTCATTTATTAAGATTGATACAAAAACAACTCTGGATACAGAAGTATTTACTAAGCCCGTTTCAGAATATGATAGTCAATCCATAAGACCTAGCAGGATTATTATTCCAAGTATAGATGTTGATTCAAATATCGAGCATCCACAAAGTCAAAATGTTGATGATCTTGATGTTGCATTAACTAAGGGCGCTGTTTATTATCCTGGTTCAGGAACTATTGGTAAAGGAAATATATTTTTATTTGGACATAGTACTAGTTTTCAAATTGTTAGAAATCAGGCTTATAAAACTTTTAATGGATTAGATAAGTTAAGGGCTGGAGAAATGATCACTTTGTGGGGTGAAGACGGTAATGTTTATGGATATAAAGTAGAAAAAGTTAGCTTAGCTGATGAAAATGAGGCCCTTGTAGAATTTAATGCTGAAGATGGAAGACTAACAATATCTACTTGTAATACATTCGGTCAAAAGCAAGAAAGGTGGGTGGTAGAGGCTGTTTTTGTTGGTAGAGATGATGTCTAGAGCATTTATCATAAAAAGTTAATTTGACAATATTGACATACTAAACTATTATGTTTGATATTCAGGCTTAGGTCAGAGGGGGAGTATTTTTTATTAATTTTAACACCAAAAATGTGGGGAACATTTTTGGTGTACTATAATTTTTGTTTTACATATGATAGAGGATACAAAAAAGACTACTGACGTTTCTAAGGTAATAATACATAGAGATCGCAGTAATCTAACAGCGGGTAATAGACATTTATCAGTAGGCCATTGGAATAAAAAAACTTTTGCAAAATACAAGAAGCCGTCTATAGAACTTCCAAATCTTTTTGATGGTCAAACTAGTTCTTTTAAGTGGTTAATTGAAAAAGGTGTTAGAGAAATTTTAGAAGAATTTTCACCAATAAAAGACTACTCAGAGAAAAAGTTTGAATTATCTTTTACTGATTTTGAAATAGAAAAACCTAAGTACACTCCACTTGAAGCAAAAGAAAATAGACTAACCTACGAAGCTCCTCTTAAAGTCACAATTAAACTCGTCAACAAAACTCTAGGCTCAGAAAAAGAGCAGGAGATTTTTATGGCTGACTTCCCTATGATGACAGAAAATGGAACCTTCATAATTAACGGAATAGAGCGTGTTATAGTACCCCAACTAGCACGCTCTTTTGGTGTAATTTTTACATCAAACATCGTAAGAGGTAAAAAATACTTCGGTGCAAAAATAATCCCAGCTCGTGGTGCATGGATTGAATTTGAATCTGATGGAGACGATATTGTATATATAAGAATAGATAAAAATAGAAAGTTCCCTGTAACTTCATTCCTTAGAGTTTTAGGTGTTCATACAGATAGAGAAATTTTGGATCTATTCAAGGGTCATAAAGAAGTTGTTGCTGGTATAGAAAAGACTTTAGTTAAAGATGAAAACAAGGATGTTAATTCTGCTTATGTAGATATTTATAAGAGATTAAGAGATGGAGATTTAGCTACACTAGATAATGCTAGAGGTTTTGTTAACTCAATTCTTGATCCTGAGCGATACGACTTCTCTGCTGTTGGAAGATACAAATTTAATAATCGTTTCAACCTACCTCTAAATAAGTCAGCAAAAGAAAACAAGAGCATTACTCTTGATGATATTGTGATCATAATAAATCACATGATTGAGATGAATCATACATCAGGTGCTCATGAAGATGATATTGATCACTTAGGTTCTAGAAGAGTTCGTTTTGTTGGTGAATTACTACAACAAAAAATAAGAACTGGTATGGTTCAAATGAAGAGAAACATTCAAAACAGAATGTCTACAATAGAGAGTGATACATCACTTCCTGTTAACTTCATTTCTCCAAGACCATTGCAGGCTCGTATAAAAGAATTCTTCACAACAAACCAACTTTCACAGTTCATGTTGCAAGATAACGTTCTTGCTGAGGTTGAACATTTAAGAACTGTTTCAGCACTTGGTCCCGGCGGTCTAACAAGAGAAAGAGCTGGTCTTGAAGTTCGTGATGTTCATCCATCTCACTATGGTCGTCTTTGCCCAATACAAACTCCAGAAGGTCCAAACATTGGTCTTATTTTGAGATTTACAAATTACGCTAGAACAAATGATTTTGGAATGATTGAAACTCCATATCTTAAGGTTGTTGATGGAGTTGTTACAAAAGAAGTTGTTTATCTAAATGCGTTAGAAGAAGAACAGTACAGAATTGCCCATGCTGGTATTACTACAGATGAAAAGGGAAATATTTTAGATAAAAACTGTGACGTTCGTATTGACGGAAGACCTGAGTTCGTTAAGAAAAATGAAGTTGATTTCGTTGACGTTGCAACTAATCAAGCATTCTCTATCGCAACATCTATGATTCCTTTCTTGAATCACGATGAAGCTAACCGAGCTCTTATGGCATCGAACATGCAGAAACAAGCAGTGCCTTGTATCATTCCAGAAGCTCCACTTGTAGCAACAGGAACAGAAGAACTAGCTCTACAACAATCAAAGCGTGTTGTTAGAAGTGAAGATGAAGGTACAGTTACTTATGTTGATGCGAAGAAAATTATTGTTAAAAATTCTAAGGGTAAGGATGTTGAATACAGACTTATTAACTTTGATAGAACAAATAGTTTTACAACATTCCATCAAAGACCAGTTGTATCTCTTGGAGAGAAAGTTAAAAAGAATCAACTTCTTGCTGATGCTTCATCAACAGACAATGGTCAAATTGCTCTAGGACAAAACGTTCTTGTGGCATTTATGTCTTGGTCTGGTTCAAACTTTGAAGATGCGATTATTATTTCAGAAAGACTTGTTAAAGAAAGTGCGTTCTCTTCTATTCATATGGAAGAAGTAGTTGTTAATGTTCGAGATACAAAACTTGGACCAGAAGTTACAACAGCTGACATTCCAAATGTTAGTGATCTTAAACTAAGAAATCTAGATGAAGAAGGAATAGTTCGTATTGGTGCTGAAGTTAGACCAGGTGATATTCTTGTTGGAAAAATTACACCAAAAGGTGAGACACAACTTACTCCAGAAGAAAGACTTCTTAGATCTATCTTCGGTGATAAAGCTCGCGATGTTAAAGACACATCAAAGAGAATGGAAAGTGGTAAAAGAGGTCGTGTTGTTGGTATAAAAGTTTTCTCAAGAGAAAATGGTGACAAGTTAGAATCTGGAATAATAAAAAGAATTCACATTGAAATATCAGAATTAAGACCTATATCTGTTGGAGATAAGCTTGCTGGACGTCACGGTAACAAGGGTGTTATTGCAAGAATTCTTCCAGAAGAAGAAATGCCATATGCAGCAGATGGTACACCTGTTGATGTTATTCTAACTCCTCTTGGTGTTCCGAGTCGTATGAACCTTGGTCAGATTCTAGAAACGCATCTAGGTCTTGCTGCAAAGACTCTTGGCTTCCAGGCTATAGTTCCTGCTTTTGCCGGAGCAACAGATGCTGAAATCATGGATCAGTTAGTTGATGCTGGTTTTGATAAGAGTGGAAAAATTGCATTGTATGATGGACGTACTGGTGAGAAGTTTGATAAGGATATTGCAGTTGGATACATGTATATTCTTAAACTTCACCACATGGTTGAAGATAAGATTCACATGAGATCTATTGGTCCTTACTCTCTTATCACACAACAACCTCTTGGTGGTCGCGCTCAAAACGGAGGTCAAAGATTTGGAGAAATGGAAGTGTGGGCTCTTCTTGGTCACGGTGCTGCTCATATTCTTAGAGAAGTTCTAACATATAAGTCTGATGATATTCAGGGTAGATCAGCGGCATTCGATTCTATTGTAAAAGGAGAAACAATACGTCAATCAAATACTCCTGCATCATTTAGTGTTCTTGTTAATAACCTTAGAGGTCTTGGTCTTGATATCGGGATGAAGAACTCTGATGAAGAATTAGAAAATAACAACTAATAAAAGACATATGAAAAAATTTCAAAAAACAAATCGAAAAGATTTTGACAAGATTGTCCTAAAGGTTGCTTCACCAGAGAAAATTCTTGAATGGTCACATGGAGAAGTTACAAGACCTGAGACTATGAACTATAGAACTCAAAGAAGTGAGAAGCATGGTTTATTTGATGAAAAGATATTCGGACCAGAAAGAGACTATGAATGTTATTGTGGAAAGTACAGAGGTATCAGATATAAGGGAATTGTTTGTGAGAAGTGTGGAGTAGAAATAACACGTTCTATTGTACGAAGAGAAAGAATGGGCCACATTGAACTTGCAACACCTGTTTCTCATATCTGGTTTTTAAGAGCAATGCCTTCAAGAATAAGTCTTCTTCTTGGTATGAGTGCTTCTAGTTTGGAAAAAGTTGTTTACTTTGCAGGATACTTGGTTACTAAAGTTCACGAAGAAGAGCGAAAGCAATTCTTAAGAGAACTTGATGCTGAATATAAAAATAAATCAAAAATAGCTCAAGACAAAAAGACAAAAGATGCTTTAAAAAATCTTTTCACTCAAGCTAAAAAAGATATAGAGGGAATTGCTGAAGGAGTTGTTTTGGATGAAATTGATTATCACAAATATTCAATGAAGTACTCAACTCTTTTTGAAGCTGAGATTGGTGCTGAAGCAATATATGAAATATTCAAAAAGCTTGATCTTAATAAATTACTAACACAGCTTGTTGGTGATCAGGAAAAATCAACTGGACTTGCTAAAGAAAAGTTAAATAAAAGAATTGCTCTTATAAGAGCAATGATAAAGGCAAGTGTTAGACCTGAATGGATGTTCCTAACACATATTCCTGTTATACCTCCAGGTCTTAGACCTATGGTTGCTCTTGATGGTGGAAGACATGCAACATCAGATGCAAACGACTTGTACAGAAGAGTTATAAACAGAAACAATCGTCTTAAGAAACTTAAGGATATAAGTGCTCCTGATGTTATTCTTAGAAATGAAAAGCGTATTCTACAAGAAGCTGTTGATGCACTTCTAGACAACTCAATTCGTCACGGTAGCCAACTTTATGCTGGTGCAACACAAGCTCAAAAGAGACCACTTAAGTCTATTTCAGATAACCTAAAAGGTAAGAGAGGATTGTTCCGAGCTAACCTTCTTGGAAAGCGTGTTGATTATTCTGGTCGTTCAGTTATCGTTGTTGGACCAACATTAAAACTAAATCAGTGTGGTCTACCTAAGCATATGGCACTTGAATTATTCAGACCGTTTGTTATATCAGGTCTTCTTTCAAGAGAGCTTGCTTTCAACATTAGAGGTGCTGGTCGTTTAATAGATGAAGGTGTTCCAGAAGTTTGGGAAGTTTTAGAAGAAGTTATTAAAAATAAATATGTACTTCTAAACCGAGCACCTACACTTCATAGACTAGGTATACAAGCATTCCAGCCAATTCTTATTGAAGGTGATGCTATCCAAGTTCATCCACTTGTTTGTACAGCTTTCAACGCTGACTTCGACGGTGACCAGATGGCTGTTCACGTTCCATTGTCAGAGCAAGCTCAATATGAAGCTCGTGAGATTATGGCTTCTGATAAAAATATATTAAAGCCAGGTAGTGGTGATCCTATTATCTCTATTAACCATCAAGATATTATCCTTGGATGTTTCTGGGTAACTAAGCTTTGTGAAAACGTTGAAGGAGAAGGAAAAATATTTCCTACAACAAATAGTGCTATAACAGCTTGTGATTATGGAGCTATTGATCTCAGAGCAAAAATAAAAGTTGGAGGTGAACCAAATACAAAATATTCAGATTATGTAAGTAAGCCTATGGAGACTACTGTTGGTAGAATTCTATTCAATGAAGTTCTTCCTGCTGACTATGAGTTTATTAATGAACAAATAGATAAAAAGAGAATGGCTCTAATAGTTAATGATTTAATAAATCGTTACGGTATAGATAATATTGCTCCAACTCTAGATAAGATTAAATCTTTTGGATTTACTTATGCTACACGTTCAGGTACAACTTTTGGTCACAGCGATATAGTTGTTCCTAAGGATAAATATTCTGTAATTGAAATAGCTGATAAACAAGTAAAAGAAGTTATCGGACATTTTAATGAGGGTCTTCTTTCTGAAGAAGAAAGATTCCGAAAGATTATTGAAATCTGGCACGGTGTTAGAAATAAAGTAGAGCAAATGGTACCAGAGTCTCTTGATATACAAAGTTCAGTTTATGATATGTGGAAGTCTGGAGCTAGAGGTTCTTTGTCTCAGATTACTCACATGGCAGGTATGAAGGGTCTTATTCAGAACGCTCAGGGAGAAACTATTGAACACCCTGTTCTTTCATCAAGTAAGGAAGGTCTTACTCCTATTGAGTACTTCACTACTACACACGGTTCTAGAAAGGGTCTTACTGATACAGCTCTTAACACTGCACGTGCTGGTTATCTTACAAGAAAGCTATTCAGTGTTGCTCAAGATGTTGTAATCCAAGAAACTGATTGTGGAACATCACAAGGTATTGTAATCAAAAAAGAAAGTGATTCTGGTATAGCGTTACCTTTAACTAAAAAAATAAGAGGTAGAATTGTTTCTAAGGATGTTGCTGATGTTGATGGAAAAGTATTATTTACAAAAGGACATCTTCTTTCAAATAAAGATGCTCAAGCTGTTGAAGACGGTAATGTTAAGGAAGTTCATGTATTCTCTCCATTAACATGTACTAGTAGAAGAGGTGTATGTAGTAAATGTTACGGAGCTGATCTTGGTAATGGAAAGATGGTTGATATTGGAGAAGCTGTTGGTACTGTAGCTGCGCAAGCTATCGGTGAGCCTGGAACTCAGCTAACAATGCGTACATTCCATGCCGGAGGTACAGCGTCTGTTGGTGGTGACATTACACAAGGTCTTCCTCGTGTTGAAGAAATATTTGAAAGAAGAAAGCCAAAGAGTCCTGCTGCTATAGCAAGAGTTGCTGGCATTATTTCTGAAATACAAACAGAAGGAAAAGAAAAAATAATTATACTTTCTCCTGCGGGAACCAAAAAAGCTACTTCAAAGAAAGAGACAGAATATAGATTCTCTGTAGTTAGAACTCCTTTAGTTAAGGTTGGTGATGAGGTAGAGAAGGGAGACTTCTTGACTGATGGTTCTGCTGACTTGCAAGAATTGTTTGCATTTGCTGGTCGTGAAAAAACTCAAGAATACATAATTGCTCAAGTAAATAAGATTTACGAGTTACAAGGTGAATCTGTTTCTAGAAAACATATTGAGGTTATCATTAGACAAATGTTCTCTAGATCTAAGATTATTTCAGAAGGAGATACTAAGTTCTCAGAAGGAGATATTGTGGAAACAGCAGATCTTGATTCTGCAAATGATGCTCTTCCAGAAATTAAAGAAAAAGCAAAAGGTAAGGCACTTATCATGGGTATTGCTGAAGTTGCGATAACTAAAAATAGTTTCTTGTCAGCAGCTTCATTCCAGTTAACAACTCGTGTATTGATCAATAGTGCTATTAGAGGTTCTGAAGATAATCTTCTTGGTCTAAAGGAAAATGTTTTGATTGGTAGATTAGTTCCAGCAGGTAGTGGATTTAAGGGTAGTAAGAAATGGCAAGGTATTCAAGAAATTGAAACTAGACTTGAACAAGAAAGAGGCGAGGATTCATACAGAGGATAGTTTATAATAAAAATTATGAGCACAGTCGAGGAAATTAAATCAAGACTCGGCATTCTCGAATTGATTGAGTCTTATATAAAAATTGAAAAGGCAGGCACTAGCTTTAGGGCTCGCTGTCCTTTTCATAATGAAAAGACTCCATCTTTTTATATATCTCCAGACAGAGGAAGCTATTATTGTTTTGGTTGCGGTGCTAAGGGAGATATATTTAGTTTTGTTCAAGAGTTTGAGGGTCTTGATTTTGTCGGTGCATTGAAAATGCTAGCAGATAAAGCTGGAGTGACTATAACTTATGATAAGTCAGAAAATTATTCAGAAAAAGATATCCTGTTTAAGATTCTGGAAAAGACAACTACTTACTTAGAACAAAATTTAAACTCTAATGTATCAGTAAAAAGTTATTTACAAAGTAGAGGTCTTTCTGAAGAATCTATAAAAAAGTGGCGCTTAGGATATGTTCCTGATGGTTGGAGAAATATATTAGACTTTTTAGTAAAGTCTGGATTTTCATTATCTGATATTGAGAAAGCTGGTCTTATAAAAAAGAATGATCGTGGTGATTACTATGACAGGTTTAGAGATAGAATAATGTTTCCTATTTTTGATCCATCATCTAGGGTTATTGGATACAGTGGTAGAACTATGAAAAAAGACACTGATGAAGCAAAGTATCTTAATAGTCCTGAAACAGTATTGTTCGATAAATCAAATATATTGTTTGGATATAATTTTGCTAAACAAAGTATAAGAAAAAATAATTTCTCTATTTTAGTTGAAGGGCAGTTTGATGTCTTGATGTCTCATCAAGCAGGATATTCAAATACAGTAGCAACATCTGGTACAGCATTATCTGAGTCTCAGGTTGATTTATTAAGAAGGTTGTCAGATCGATTGGTTATTGCAATGGATGGTGATGGTGCCGGATTTAGAGCCTCACAGAAGGCATGGGAGTTAGCTCTACAAAAAGGTATAGATGTAAAAATGGCATATATGGATTCAAAAGAGGATCCTGCTGATGTTATAAAAGATAATCCTGAAAGATGGAAAGATATAATAAAAAATTCAATCCATATAATAGATTTCATTATCGCTAAAATAAAAAGTACAGAATATAAAGACAGTAGGGCAATAATGAAAGCTGTTTCAGAAAAAGTCTTACCATATTTGGCACTTATACCTGGTAAACTAGAGCAGTCATATTTTATTAAAAGTATAAGTAATAAATTTTCTATTGCAGAAGAAGTTATTTGGCAGGAGGTAGATTCTTATGATTCTGAAGTTGTATCAGAAAAAGAAAACGAGACTGTAGATGACCCGTTGAAATCTGATAGGTTTGCTGTTCTTAAACAGATTGTTGGAATTATTCTTTGGCAAGAAAAATCTAGTGTTCCTTCTATAGATACTCAGGTTATAAGAAAAAAAGTTGAAGATCTGGTTGGTGAGAAAAATTTTAGTAAAATTTTTCAGACATCAAATATTGATGAAATAGTTTTTCAGGTAGAACGGCTATATTGCACAGAAGAAAGCATAAGCAAATTAATGGATGAACTTTTAGAAAATTTAAGAAAAAAAGTTTTGGAATACAGAAGACAACTACTAAAAACAGAATTGAAAAAAGCAGAGGATATGGGTGATTCTGAAAAAGAAAAAGAACTTTTACAAAAAATAATCGACATATCAAAAGATCTTGGTGGAATAATGACAAAGTTTTATAAATAATGTATAGTACGAAAATCTCATGCCACAAAAAACAAAAGGTAAAATTCAAAATAAGTCAAAGAAGGGAGCAAAAATTGTTCTCAAAAAAGACAAAAAAAACGTTGTAAAAAAGAAGGACTCAGTAAAAACTAAATTAAAAAAACCAGCACCAAAGGTTGTAAGTAAAATACAGATAAAAAAACCAGCACCAAAAGTCAAAAAGTTTTTAAATAAAAAAGCTCAAGAACAAGAAAATAAATCTAGAAGGCTTATTCATAAGGGTGAAGAAAGAGGATATATCACATATAGTGAGATTCTTAGAGAGTTTCCAAATATTGAAAATGATCTAATGTTTCTTGACGATTTGTACAAGAATCTTAGCCAAAGAGGTGTAGATGTTCTTGAAGGAGGTGGTCTTCTTGATGTTAATGCTGATGAAAATGAATATAAATATAACTACGGAGGAAAGAGTTCTTCTCAGTACGACTCTATACAGATTTATTTAAAAGAGATTGGACAGTATCCTCTTATACAAGCATCAGAAGAAAAGGATCTTGCGAAGCGTATTGAAGCCGGTGACGACGAAGCTAGAAAACTTTTAGCTAGAGCAAACTTGCGTCTTGTTGTTTCTATTGCAAAAAAATATGTTGGTAGAAGTCCAGATCTTACTCTCCTAGACCTAATCCAAGAGGGTAATCTTGGTCTGTTTAAGGCTGTAGATAAGTTTGATTGGACAAAGGGGTATAAGTTCTCAACATATGCTACTTGGTGGATTAGACAGGCAATAACACGTGCACTAGCTGATCAGTCTAGAACTATTAGAGTACCAGTTCATATGGTAGAAACAATTGCTAAGTATAAGCAAGTCTATAGAAGACTTTCTCAAGATCTTGGGCGTGATCCTATGCCAGAAGAAATAGCGGTGGAGATGGGTCTTGATATAGAAAAAATTTATCAAATAGAAAAGATTGATCAAAACACTGTTTCATTAGAAAGTCCTGTTGGTAGCGACGGTGAAGATGATAAGTCTACACTCGGTGATTTTCTTGCAGATGATAAGATAATGACTCCAGATCAAGAAGCGTCACAAAGAATTCTTAAAGATCAAGTTCTTGAAATATTAAATGATCTTTCTGAAAAAGAGAGAAGGATTCTAGAATTAAGACACGGTTTAGCTGATGGAGTTCAACATACTCTTGAAGAAGTTGGTAAAAAGTTCGGAGTTACTCGTGAACGTATTCGACAGATAGAAGCAAAGGCTCATGAAAAGATTAGACAGCACGAGAAGTCTGGAAGGTTGAAGAATTATTAAATAAATAATCAACGGAGGTTCAACCTCCGTATTATAATGCAAAAACACGATGTTTTTAATGCTTTATATAGCAAACTAAATACAGAGCAAAAGAGAGCTGTTGACGCAATAGATGGCCCTGTAATGGTTGTTGCGGGCCCTGGTACCGGTAAAACAACGATACTCGCTCTGCGTATAGCTAATATACTTTTAAAAACAGATTCTAAGCCAGAAAACATTTTGGCACTTACTTTTACTAATTCTGGTGTGCACGCGATGCGGAAGAAACTTATTGATCTAATTGGAGATGAGGCTTATAGAATAAATATTTTTACATTTCATTCTTTTGCAGAATATGTAACTAAGGAGTTTTCTTTTTATTTTAAAAATCTAGAATTATCTAGTGTTATTTCTGATTTGGAAAAAGTTAATATTCTAGAGGAAATAATAAAAGAAGAAAAGTTTAAAGAAATTGTCTCATCTTTTGATCCTTTGTTGTCTTTAAACAGTATTAAGGGCGCAATTGATTCAATTAAACAAGAAGGTATTACTCCTGAAGAATTTAAAAAAAGAATTCCTGCATGGAAAGAGGAATTACTAAGCGATGATGATGTTTACTACAAAAGAAAGTATCAAAACTTTAATCCTGGAGATATAAAGCCAACTGCAAAAAAAGCGATAGAGGATAAGATTAATAAAGTTCAAGAAATAGCAGTTGCTTATGAAAAGTATCAGGAAAAAATAAATGCTCGTCATTTATACGATTTTAGCGATATGGTTTTAAATGTTTTAAATGAATTAGAGAAAAATGATAATTTAAAATTTGATTTACAGGAGCAGTATCAATATCTTTTAATTGATGAACATCAAGATACTAATGAGGGTCAAAATAAATTAATTGAGTTACTTACTGATTCAGAACATTTAGAAGGCAAGGCAAATGTATTTACTGTTGGAGACGAAAAGCAGTCTATATATCGCTTCCAAGGTGCTAGTGAAAAAACTTTTAAACATTTTATAAGTCTATATTCAGCGGTAGATGTGGTAACTCTTAAAGATAATTATCGTTCAACAAAAAATATACTGGATGTGTCACATAGTCTTATTGTTCATACACAAGAAGATGCAAAAGAAATTTATTCATCAAAAAACAATAATGATAAATCTGTAGCAGTTGTTGAATTTTCTAGTTATAAATTTGAAGTTCTGTATGTATCAAAAGACATAAAAGAAAAAATAGATTCTGGTGTTAATCCAAATGACATAGCTGTTATCTATAGGTCAAATAGAAGTGTCGAAGACCTGAAAGACATATTTAATCAGCAGGCAGTTCCGTATACTGTTATTTCTAAAGAAAACATTTTAGATGATATTAATATTCAGAATATTATCACTCTCTTAAAAGTTGTAAATAATCCTAATGATAGTCATTCAGTTGGGAAGGCCTTACTTGTAGATTTTCTTGATTTTGATTCATATGAAGTTGTTGAGACTCTGAACGATTATCAAAGAGAAAGTAGAGGTAAAAATATTTCATTGTTTAAATTTATATCAAAAAAAGACATTTATTCTGATTTTGTAAAAAATATAAAAGGATTAAAGAAAGAATCAGATAACTCTAGTTTCCTGGTTTTCTTTAAAGAATTTTTAAATAAAATTGGTTACTTAGACTATATGCTTAAATCAAAAGATAGCCGTGATCAACTTTTGAAACTTGATAAATTATTTGATGAAATAAAAAGACAATCAAATATAAAGAAAGATTATAGACTATCAGATTTTATAGATTTTGTACTCGCATATAGTAAATATAATTTAAATATTGAAACAAATGATCCTGAGGTCTTAGAGGGAGTTAAATTGATGACTGCACATAAGTCAAAAGGTCTAGAATTTGAATATGTTTACATTATAAATGCCACTAGAAACAAATGGGAAAAAAATAGAGGCATGCCAAAAATTTCTTTACCTATTAATAATTATAAGAGTGACATACATGATGAGAGAAGGTTGTTTTATGTTGCGATGACTAGAGCAAAAGAATATTTGACTATTACTTATTCTCGTTCTGATTGGGAAGGAAAAGAACAAGATAAAAGTCAGTTTGTTACTGAAATAAATAGTGATTTTGTTGAAACAATTCAGGCTGATAAATTTGAAAAAGAAAATATAGACAATTTATCTGTATTTTTTATAAATAGCTCAAAGAAAGATAGTATATGGAATCCTGAGTATTTGAAGGGTTTATTCTTTAGTAAAAAAATAAGCGTTACGGCAATAAATAATTATGTATCTTGTACTAATAAATATTTGTTTCGTAATTTGATTCAGCTACCTGGTGTTTATACTGCAAATCAAGTTTTTGGTAATATTGTGCACGACACTTTGGAAAAATTTTTCTTAGAAATTTCAAAAGAAAATAGTAATTTAAATAAAGACAAACTCCTATCTATTTTCAGAGAGTCAATAGATAAGTCTTCTTTATTTGGTTACGATTATGATCATTATTATGAAAAGGGAACTGACGTATTAGCTGAGTATTTTGATTATTATAATAAAGAATGGATTACGAATATTGATTTAGAAAAAAAGATCGAGAGAGAATTTACATTAAATGATGGAAACAAGATTACATTATTTGGAATCTTGGATAAGATTGAATATTTAGATAATAAAGAAGGGGGCAGAATAAATATTGTGGATTATAAAACAGGCAAACCTTATTCGGAAAAAATAAAAAAGGAACAAAAAGAAGATCTAAAAAGACAATTGATTTTTTACCACATTTTATTGGATGTCTATAATAAAGGAGCCTTTGATATTGTAGATGCTACTTTAGATTTTATTGAGAAAAACAAAAAAGGGGATTTTGAGAAATATTCTTTTACGGTTTTAAGAGATGATATGGATAGTGTTATAGATTTAGTAAACACTATGGCTCGAGAAATAGTTAGCGGGGAATTTTTAAATAAAGGATGTGATAAGAGGGACTGTGAATACTGTAAGATGAAAAAAAGATCCCAGCTTTAGGCTGAGATCTTATCGTATCTATCATTCCCGGTCCGCCAGCTGGCGGATGCCCGGGATAAAGGTAGGGTTATTTCTTACTTTCTAATACAGTGTCAATTATTTGTTTTACTACTGTGTATGGCTGAGCACCACTTATAGAAGTTTCAACACCGTTCTTTGTTACAACTAAGCTGTATGGTGTACCAAATTTAGGATCACTTTGTGCCACACTCAGACCGTCTTGATAATCTTCTTCAACTCTATCTTTGTATTTTCCCTCAGCTAAACATTTTGCAAAGTCATCACCGTTTACTCCTATTCCTACTGCATACTCTTTAAGTAATGCATCAGATAAGCTGTCATCTATCTTCTTTGTTTCTTCAGCAGTTCTAGATGCTTTTGGTTTTTGTAGTAGGGGTAATATTTCATTTCTTACATCAAATACTTTTTTACTAAATTTCCAGTAATTATCATTTCCACCTAATTCTGCAACACATTCAGATGCTTCTGCTGATGGTTGTGCTCGGGGGTGTATTGTTCTTAATGGGAAATGTCTTTGTACCCAAGCAACTTTACCCTGTGCTCCGTATTCACTTATGATTCTCTCCATTGTTGGGTGAAAAGTTCCACAGAATGGGCATTCAAAGTCAAAATATTCAACAATTTTTATTTCTGCATTTGGATCGCCAAGAATATGGTCATTATTTTTATCTACCGCTCTAAAGTTGAATTCTTTATTTTGAGATGGATTTTGCGCAGTATTTTGTTTAGCAGGAGCTTTGTTTGTATAAACAATCGCGCCTCCAATTATTAGGCCTGCTATTACTATTGCTACTGGTACAAAAAGTTTGTTATCGTTCATAATTATTCTCTGTGTTATCATTAATGAAAACAAGTATACATTATGGATATATTAAACTCAATTACGCTCGGTGTAATTCAGGGTATCACTGAATTTTTACCAATTTCTTCTTCTGGACATTTGATTGTGGCCAGGGATTGGCTTGGTATACAGGTTTCATATGGTCTTTCTTATGACGCTATATTACAGCTAGCTACGACATTGGCTGTTTTATTTTATTTCAATAAAGATATAAAGAGCTATTTTGTTACATTTTTAAATATAGTTCTAAGAAGGCACGTTGAGCTTGTCGATAGGAAAACATTTTTGGCCATAATTATAGGAACAATCCCATCAGTTATTATTGGCTTTTTATTAGAAGATACGATGAGTACAATATTTAGAAATTCTCAACTTGTTGCTGTTACATTAATCATAGGTTCATTGATTATGTTTTTTTCTGAAAGTTTTGCTAAAAAACAAGAAAAATCTATTACTATTAAAAAAGGTTTTTTTATCGGACTCTTTCAAACTCTTGCACTTATTCCAGGAATGTCACGATCAGGCATGACCATATCTGGTGGATTATTTAACGGTCTAAGTCGAGAATATGCTACAAGGTTTAGTTTTTTATTATCGCTTCCTATATTAACTGGCTCAGGATTAAAAAAATTGTTTGATTTGAGTTCAGAACAAATTTTAAACACAGTGGGGTTAGATTTAATTATTAGTTTTACTGTTTCGTTTTTTGTGGGTCTATTTGTAATAAACTTTCTTTTAAAGTTTTTAAGAAACAACAGTATGAAAGTTTTTATTGTTTATAGAATTATTTTAGCGGTTGTTATATTAATATTTTTGTAATATATGAGTACTGAAAAATTATCTGAAAATATTTTTATGACAGAGGTCCCTGGAGTGACTCGTGTAGAAACAGAGTTTGCAAATATTTATATTCATTGCAGTCGTCATGATAGAGAGGAGCCACAAATTGAGGATTTTGTAAAAATTGATTTTGATTTTTATGCTATTGAGGGTGCTGGTGTTGATTTTGATACTAGAAATATTACCGATATATCTAGACAAATTAAGGATATTGAAAGAAGTCCACAAATGAAATCAGTTATTGATAATGCAAGAATAAATAAAAGCACTGTCTATTTTGTAGATGTTCCGTATGCTGATTATGCAATAATGTCAGGTTTAGATTCTATTGCTTTCTATAAAAAATTTGAATCTGAAATAAATATTACCGCGGGTTTATTTGGGTTGGGGTCTCTTTGTTTGTTTGCAAAAATGTTACAAAATAAAAACTATGACCCGTAGAAAATTCTTGTTTAATTCCGGTGCTGTTTTGGCAAGTATTTATGCCCTAATACCTTCATTAAACGATAAAGCTGGAGATCTTTATTATTTTCAAGACCCTCAGATTCAAAAATTAAGGAGAGATGTTGTTGGTATATTAGAAACAACTCATCCAGAAATGACAATTGTCATTTTGACATTTAGAAATTTAGTTATGGCTCAAAAAATACATGCAACTATAAAAGAGTTGAATATTAATAATTCTGCAAATAAATCTAATATTAGTATGACTATGGGTGCAGATCATACTGGAATAGAGAGCGCTTTATTAATGCGGGAAGATGATCGTATTAAATTTATAGAAATAATTGCTAGGTGTTTACCTTATTCAATAACAGAAGAATTAGATCATGTAAGTTTTTTAGAATTTGTTGATAGTTCTGAAAAGTACGGTTTTTTCAGAGATCCTGCATTAAAAGATATATCTATTGAGGTAGATTAAAACAAAGTAAGAGGTTGCGCTTCTTTCTCTTCTAATTTTTCCCACAAGCTAGTGTCTAAAATTATTTCTTCTATTATTCCTTTATTATCAACTTTGAGTTTATTATTTTTTAGAGCGTAATCATAGACATCTCTTGTAACTTTTACATCTTGAATACAATAATCAATAACTTCTTGTTTTCTGCCTTGTCTCCACCATACAACTGCCTGTAAGCCATCAGCGCTTTTGCTTTGTCCCAAAGTTGCTTTTACAACATCATCTAGCTTTACTCTTCTTCCAAAAGACTTTCTTATCTCTTCTAGTATGTCTAAGCTTTTTATTTTTGTTAAATCTCCAGGATAATATTTATTTAAAAGTGGTATGTCGAAATGGTTAGAGTTGTATCCTATTAGCATGTCGCATGCTTCTATAATTGGCCAAAGTTCGTTAAGAGTTTCTTTTTCATATGAAGTGAATTTATCTGTTAGGGAATCATGAATACAAACAACCGCCAAGTCTAAATCTTCAGGATTAGGAGATCCAACATCTTGGAAAAGGTTAGATGTTTCAATGTCGAAAGTTATTTTTCTCATTAATTTTTCCTTAAGAAGTTTTCTATTTGGTCAATTTGCACCTTAGTTTCTTCGCCTGATAATAATTCTTTAATATTTAGTATTTTACTTTCTATTTCATTTTCGCCGATAACTGCTACAAATGGGATTTTTCTTTTATCTACATTTTTTATTAAATCTCCAATTTTTTTAGCACTGTAATCAACTAGAACATTAATGCCTTTAGTTCTTAGATCATTTGCCCACTGTGTTGTTGTTTCAAAGAAAGCTTCGTTGATTGGACAAAGTGCAATTTTAGCTGAAGAAGTGTATTCTGGCAAAAGATCATAAGTTTCTAGCATATCTTTAATGGTGACATCTCCTTTACCAAAGCCTACTGCAGGAACTTTTTCTACACCAAAAATATCTAAAAGATTGTCATATCTTCCACCTCCAAAAATAGAACGAATATTTTCTTTCCCTGTGTCATAAACTTCAAAAACAAAATCAGTATAATAATCAAATCCACGAGTTATTGTTGGGTCAAAGCTTATATTGCTTATTCCTTGATCGCGTAGCTTTTCAATAATAGCTGCTACTGTTTCGTTTGGTTCTAGGTTTAAGTCTACTTTTTTACCAAGAAGTTTTTCTAGTTCTTCATCAAAGTTTTTAATTTTCTTTTTCTTGTCTAAAAGTCTAGAAAACTGCTCAGACTTTATTGCGTCTAGTCCTAATTCATCACATAGTGCTTTTATTATTTTTCTATCGTTTATCTTTATTTCAAATTGCGTGTCATTAAAGCCAAGATTTATCATTAAGTTGTATGCAATATTTAAAAGCTCCATTTCTGCATCAATAGTTTTTACTCCAAAGATATCTACATTTAATTGCCAATGTTCACGCAATCTGCCTTTTTGAGGTTGTTCGTAGCGAAATAAGTTTGGAATAGAAAACCATCTTAAAGGGAAGACTAATTCACGTTTTCTTTTTGCAATCATTCTTGCTAAAGACGGTGTCATTTCTGGTCGTAGTGTAACTTCTCTTTCTCCACGATCTATAAAAGTATATGTTTGTTCATTTACAATTTCTGCGCCACTTTTTGCTTTATATAAATCTGTAGATTCTAAAATAGAAGCGTCGTATTCTTCATATCCAAAACTCAACACAGTTTTTTTCCATGTATTAAAAATATAGTTCTGAACAAATTTGTCTTCAGGGTAAAAGTCTCTAACTCCTTTATAGTTGTCTGTAGTAATTTTCATTATGATGCCAATTGTAACGAAATGAATTATAAGAAACAAGATACAACCAATAAGACACAAAAAACCAACTACTTGCTACTATCTACTTACTAGTTTTGATACAATATAAATATGGATTCAGTTGTTGTAAAATTAGCGATACTTCCTATACACATGTGGGTTCTTTTTCTTATATCAGTACTTGTGTTTAGTGTTGTTTCAGTAGCACTTATGTTTCATTGGAGATATTACGGCGTTAAAGAAAATCCAAGAGTATTTGTCAGGGGGCTTTATTTTATTATTTCTATAATCTTATTATCTTCTTCTTTGTTACTTTTAAGCTTATACAGCGCAACATAAACATGGCATTAACATTTGATAAAGATGAAGTTGTTGTTTACGAGGTCAGAAGACACTGGTTTGTTCTTTATTTAAGATTAGCAGTATTAATGATCTTTGTGCTTTTGCCTTTACTTTTCTATTCAGTAATAAAAGCTCTGCCTATTAGATTAATTGCTGAAGGTAATGTTTATTTTCTATTATTATTCATTTATTCTATTTGGTTATTATTTGTATGGATTATTGGAATAATTTTATGGACTGATTATTTTCTTGATGTAATGTTGATAACAAACAAGAGACTAATAAGGGTTGAACAGAATGGTTTGTTTAGTAGGGAAGTTTCATATGTAGACTTACAAAATATTCAAGATGTTAAATCTGAAGTTAATGGATTTTTAGCTACGATGTTGAACTTTGGACACTTGTCTGTTCAAACCTCAGCACAAAATAGAGAGTTTGTTATTAGATGTATAGCTAATCCTTTTGCAACAAGAGATAGGTTAAATCAAGCTATAGATTTATATAATAAAGAAAATCCTCAAACTTATGTTTTGGCGGGATCACTTGAAGAAGATAAACAAAACAAAACTCCATCGATAAAAATTTTAGAGAATGAAGAGGAGCTTGCTTCTGACGTAGAAAAATACGATCCAGGAATACTGTAAACTATTTCCTTATTTCAGCATTTTTTATTATTTCTATAATTTTATCTTCGTCGTCTGTTATTGTGTACAAATTTAAATCTTCCTTATCTATTTTTTCTGATTTTAGTAGTGCGCTTCTGATAAATTTATCTAGTTTATTCCAGTATCTTTTTCCGACTAAAATAATAGGAACTTTTTCTGTTTTACCGGTTTGAACAAGTGTTAGTATTTCAAAAAATTCGTCCATAGTTCCAAAACCTCCAGGGAAGAATACGTAAGCTTCTGCTGAAAGTGCTAAACAAACTTTTCTTGCAAAAAAATATCTAAATTCTTCATGATGAGTAAGACATAAGTTTGTCTTTTGTTCCATTGGTAATTTTATTGTTAAGCCTACTGAGTGACCACCTGACTCATATGCGCCGCAGTTTGCTGCAGCCATTATTCCCGGACCACCTCCTGTAACAACAGCGTAACCAAGCTCTTTAACAATTCTTGTGGCTAGTTTTCTGGCCTTTATGTAGTCTTCTTCTTTTGGGTTTGTTCTTGCTGAACCCCAAAATGTCACAGATCTTTCTATTCCTTGAAGAAGTCTGAAACCATTTGTAAACTCCTCATTTATCCTATCAACTCGATTTTCTGAATCCTGATTCAGTTCTCTGAAGGTTATTGGTGAAGTATGTGTCTGGTGATAAGGTTTTTTGTGTGAAAATTTATGCATAGTTTGTATTGTAACTAGAAGATATAATCATTGCAAAATATTAGTAAGTAGGTAGTAGTAAATAGTAAGTATGGTAGACTCTTTTCGTATGTCTAATCCATTAAAATTTAATATAGAAAAAAAGGTTGAGGGAACTCTTGCACGTGCAGGGGTTATTGAAACTTTGCATGGAAAGATAAATACTCCCGCTTTTGTTCCTGTGGCTACTAAAGCTACGCTTAAAGCTATTACTCCTGAACAACTATCAGATATTGGAGCGCAGGTTACTCTTTCTAATACCTATCATTTATATCTTCAACCTGGAGATGAAATTGTCAGAGATGCTGGAGGGTTACATAATTTTATGAATTGGGATAAGCCTCTTATGACTGATTCTGGTGGATTTCAAGTTTTTTCTCTTGGTGTTGCATTTGGTAACAATATTAAAAAGATAGTAGGAAAGAGGGAAGAGGAAATACAAATCCCTGATACTACTAATAATAGAGATAAAGAAGGAAGACAGATTAGTGATCACTTTAAGCCAGCAAAAATAGATGAAAACGGGGTGATGTTTAGATCTCATATAGATGGATCTGCTCATTATTTTACTCCACAAAAGTCTATAGAAATTCAACATAATCTTGGTGCTGATATTATTTTTGCATTTGATGAATGTACTGCACCAACTGAAAGCGATCATTATCAAGGTAGAGCACTGGACAGAACTCATAGATGGGCAAAAGAATCTTTAGAATTTCATAAATCAAAAGACAATTCTATAAATCAAGCATTATTTGGAATTGTTCAAGGTGGAAGAGTTGAGGCACTTAGAAAAGAAAGTGCACAAGTTATAGGCGCTATGGATTTTGATGGATTTGGAATTGGAGGATCTTTTCAGAAAGAAGATATGTCTACGGCAGTACAGTGGGTTAATGAAATTCTTCCTGAAGAAAAGCCAAGACATCTTTTAGGAATTGGTGAACCTGAAGATTTATTTATGGCAGTTGAGAGAGGTTGTGATTTATTTGATTGTGTATTGCCGACTCGTATGGGAAGAAACGGTGCTTTGTATACAAATTTAGGAAAAATAAATATTAATAATGCTAAATTTCGTAATGACTTTTCTTCAATAGAAAGTATTTGCGATTGTTATACTTGTAAAAAATACACAAAAGCTTACATACATCATTTATTTAAAGCAGATGAGATTTTAGGATATACATTAGCTTCAATTCATAATGTTAGATTTATTGTTAGTTTAGTCGAAAAAATGAGACAATCTATTTTAGATGGTAATTTTTTAGATTTTAAAAAAGATTTTTTATCTAAATACATATGTTAAATAATAAATTTAAATTAAATAGTGAATTTGCTCCTGCAGGTGATCAGCCTGTTGCTATCAATTCTTTGGTTGATGGATTAAATAAGGGCTATAAACATCAAACTCTTTTAGGTGTGACTGGTTCAGGTAAAACTTTTACAGTTGCAAATGTTATAGAAAAAATGCAAAAGCCAACACTTGTTATTGCTCATAATAAAACTTTAGCAGCTCAGTTGGCTCAAGAATACAAACAGTTTTTTCCTGACAATGCTGTGCATTATTTTGTTTCTTATTATGACTATTATCAACCTGAAGCGTATATGCCTGTAACTGATACTTATATAGAAAAAGAAGCTCAAATAAATGAAGAAATAGAGAGATTGAGACATGCATCTACACAGTCACTTTTATCTAGATCAGATACTATAGTTGTTGCGTCAGTGTCTTGTATTTATGGACTTGGTTCTCCTGATGAATATGAAAAAGAAAATTTAAAAATAAAAAAAGGTGATGCATTTTCTCGTGCTGATTTTGTTAGAGATTTAATTAAAATACATTTTGAAAGAACAAATGCTGACTTAAAACCAGGATTGGTTAGAGCTATAGGTCAGTCTGTAGAAGTTATGCCTGTATCTGAAAGATTTATAGTTAGAGTTACATTTGATAATGAGGTTATATCTCATATAACAAAAATAGATGCTGTTACTAGAGAAATAAAAGAGGAGTTGGATTTCTTTTACTTTTTCCCTGCAAAGCATTTTATAACAGATAAAGATCAACAAAAGATTGCCATAAAAACAATAGAAGATGAACTTAAAGAAAGATTAAAATTTTTAGATAAAGAAGGAAAGTTGCTTGAAGCTGAAAGGTTAAAACGAAGAACAAGATATGACTTAGCACTTATTCGCGAAGTTGGATATTGTAATGGTATTGAAAATTATTCAAGACATTTTTCTAATAAAAAACCAGGAGATCCGCCTGAAACTTTGCTTTCATATTTTCCAAAAGATTTTCTAATGATAATTGATGAGTCTCATGTAACTGTTTCTCAGGTTGGTGGAATGTATGCTGGTGACAAGTCTAGAAAAGATACTTTAGTTGAGCATGGTTTTCGTCTTCCAAGTGCGCTAGACAACAGGCCCTTAAAGTTTGATGAATTTGAAAAAAGAATGCCACAAGTTATTTATACTTCTGCAACTCCAGGTAAATATGAGATAGAGCATTCTTCTAATGTTGCACAGCAGATAATTAGGCCTACAGGTTTAGTTGATCCAATTATTGATATAAAGCCAGTTACAGGTAAAGGTACATATAAAGGTCAGGTTCATGATTTTATATTAGAAGCAGAAAAAGCTATTAAAAAGGGTGGTAGAGTTTTAGCAACTACACTTACAAAAAAGATGGCAGAAGACTTAAGTGAATATTTAGAAGAAAAAAAATTCAAGTCTATCTATATTCATAGTGAAATAAAAACAATTGAACGTATAGAAATTATTACAGCATTTAGAAGGGGGCAATATGATGTCTTGGTTGGAGTTAACTTACTTAGAGAAGGTTTGGATATGCCAGAAGTTACATTGATTGGAATCTTAGATGCTGATAAAGAAGGATTTTTGCGTTCAGAAACTTCTCTTATTCAAACAATAGGTCGCGCAGCTAGAAATGTTGATGGTAGGGTTATTCTTTATGCTGATGAAATAACAGGTTCCATGACTCGCGCTATAGATGAAACTACTCGTAGAAGAAATATACAACTCGCTTATAACAAAGAACACGGCATTACTCCAAAGACTATATTAAAAGCTATACATGATATTTCTGAAACATTAGATAGTGCACATACAAAAACTGTTAATCAGCTTATGTCTCTTGATGAGAAAATGTTTGCTAAAAATCCTGAAAAGTTAATCAAGCAAAAAGAAAAACAAATGAACGCAGCTGTTAAGATATTAGACTTTGAAACCGCCGCTATTTTAAGGGATGAAATAAGGCTACTTGAGGAAAAGAAGAAGAAGTAGTGTAAAATAGATTTATGTCTGAAAGCTTTGATTCAACGCCAGAAGGTGCTCCGCGAAACTTATCTAGAAGAAGAATTTTAAAGTTTTTAACATTTATTGGTGCAGCTGGAATGGCTGAAGGAGGAGAGTCTAAAAGAGAAACAGAAAATGCCTTAATGGTTATGGAACAATTGCAGTCTTTGGTTTCACCTTCTTCTAATTTTTGTACTGTTGGTAAACAATTTTTGTTAGACTCTGCTGGTATTGATGATGTTTTTGGAGGTGTTCTTAATTGGGTTAATTTTAAAATCGATAGAGAAAAAAATACTTATTCTTTCCTAACGCTGGAACAACTGGTGGAAGGATGGGAATACCATAGGAAGTTAATTATTCCTGAGGTATTAACGTCACATCTTAATGAAGATTTAATTCATAAAAATGCAATAAGAGTTTATCCTGATAGTCGAGGTAAGAGTATTGAAGACGGTTTTTCAATAACTTTTACTTATTATTCAGGCGGTAATGTTTGGATGAGTATATATTTCTATGATCAGCCTTATGTTGGTACTTATATAATTAATGGAGATAATGCAGAAAATCAGGGTATTCAAATAGATAATTTTTCTAAGCCTTTATCAAAAGAGCAGTTAGAAAATATTAAAATGAAGATAATACGTAAATTTGCTGAAGCATATTTTGGAATTAAATATATCCGTGATCATGATACTGGAATAAAAGTAATTCAAGACCCTAAAGATGAGTAATTCAGAACAACCAAAAAATATTATATTTCATGATTTTTCTGAAGAAAAAGATGGTGTTTCTGGTGTAGATATTTCTGGTTTAAATATAATAGAAGTTGATTTTTCAAGAGAGGGAAAAGGTACTGTTTTTGTAGAATCTCTAAATGATTTTAAACTAAGCAAAAAATGGGAGAATATAATAAAAAGATCTGAAATTAACTCTATAAAAAGTTGGATTGTTGAGATTTATTTATATATAAAAGATTTAGAAGAAATTTATAGTCAATTAAGTCAATTACAAAGCATTCCACTTTCAGAATTTGATAGATTAACAAAAAAAATACGCTCAATAAGTTCTATGGCTCAAGATGTTTTCGATAGATTATCTCCGAAAATATCTCTTTTAAAAAAATTAATTAATGAAAAAGAAAGAAAAAGTAGTTTAGCTGAAGTGTGTATATTTTTGGGTGAAAAATTTAACAGCACCATAAGAAACGTATCTACCAAGATTGATGTATTGGATGCAAGAAGAGGCGAATTGCCCTAGCTATATTTTCTGTTAGACTAGGCAGTAACTTTGTATCTATGTCAAAATCAACAAATCAAAAAGCAAAGGATGGATTTTCTGGTCCAGATAAGATTGTTGTAAAAGGGGCCAGGACTCATAATCTTAAGAATATAAGCGTAGAAATGCCAAGAAATAAGATGGTTGTTTTTACTGGTCTTTCTGGATCTGGTAAGTCATCTTTAGCATTTGATACTATTTTCGCTGAAGGTCAAAGGAGATATATAGAATCACTTTCTGCATACGCTAGACAGTTTCTTAGACAAATGCAAAAGCCGGATGTTGATGAAATAACCGGTCTTTCTCCAGCTATTTCTATTGATCAAAAATCTAGATCAAATAATCCTCGATCAACAGTTGCGACTATAACTGAGATATATGACTATCTTCGTATATTATTTGCTCGAATAGGAAAGCCTCATTGTTTAGAATGTGGAAGGGAAATAAAAAAGTTATCTAATGATGAAATTTTAAATACAATTATAAATACAGTAGAATCTACAAGCTCAGATAAAACCAAGACTGAAGTTTTCGGTGTTGAAGTTGATAAAGAAAAAGTTCAGATATTTGCTCCTCTAGTTTTTGGTAGAAAAGGTGAATATTACCAGCTACTTTATGATTTATTAGGTAAGGGTTATGAGTATGTTCGTATCGATGGAAATCTTAAAAAGTTAAGAGAAAATATAGAATTATCTAAAAACAAAAAGCACACAATAGAGGTTCTTGTTGATGAATTTTATATAAGTGAAATAAAAAAGAAAAATAAAGATGTTCACGACAGACTAGGTGATGCGATAGAAAGAGCGCTTAAAGAGTCAGAGGGTTTGATAAGAATTCTAACAGCATATGAGGATAAGTTAATGTCATCAAAGTTTCTTTGTCCCTATGATGGATTTTCTTTTCCTGAAATTGAGCCTAGGCTTTTTTCTTTTAACTCTCCATACGGAGCATGTCCTGAGTGTAATGGTTTAGGTACAAGACACTTTTTTGGAGATGAGGCTTGTAAAGTTTGTGAAGGTAATAGACTTAGACCAGAAGCTCTTCATGTTTATCTTGGAAATCCAGAGAAAAAAACAAATATAGTTAAACTAACTGCAATGTCTATTGCTGAAGCTGTTGATTTTTTTGGAGATTTAAAACTTACAAACACAGAGAGAGATATTGCAAAAGTGGTTCTAAAAGAAATAGAGTCACGTCTTCTTTTTATGAACGATGTTGGTATAGATTATTTACAGTTAGACAGAAGGGCACATACTCTTTCTGGTGGAGAAGCACAGAGAATCAGACTAGCAAGTCAGCTTGGTTCAGGTCTCGTTGGTGCATTATACGTTCTTGATGAGCCAACCATTGGTCTGCATTCTCGCGACAATGATAGGTTAATACAAACTCTTTTAAGTCTACGTGATGCAGGTAATACTATAATTGTTGTTGAGCATGATGAAGATACTATTTTTGCATCTGATTATTTGGTTGATATTGGACCTGGTGCAGGAACGCACGGAGGTGAAATAGTTGTTGCAGATGATTTACAAAAACTTCTTGATGCAAAAACAAATCCGTCTGGTTCTATTACGTTAGAATATTTGAGAGGTGATAAAAAAGTTGAAATTCCTAAAAAACGTAGAGATGAAAATAAAGGAAAGTTATCTATAAAAAATGGAAATGTTTTTAACATTAAAAATCTAAATGCAGAAGTTCCTTTAGGTAAGTTGGTTTGTGTTACAGGAGTTTCTGGTTCTGGTAAATCTTCATTTGTTTATGAAATTATTTATAAAAACTTACAGGCAAGATTTGAAAGAAAGTATAGAAGTAATGGGGTATTTAACTGTGAAGAATTTAAGGGCACAGAATATATTGGCAGGTCAATACTTATAGACCAGTCTCCTATCGGTAGAACTCCAAGATCTAATCCTGCTACATATACAGGAGCATGGTCACATATACGTGACATGTTTTCTGAAACAGAAGAAGCACGATATAGAGGTTGGAAGTCTGGAAGATTTTCTTTTAATGTGAAGGGTGGAAGATGTGAAGCTTGCCAAGGTAATGGAGAAATTGCTGTTGAAATGCATTTTTTACCAACTGTTTATGTTCCATGTGAGGTTTGTGAAGGAAAAAGATTTATGAAAGAAACTTTAGATGTAAAGTTTAAAAATAAAAGTGTTTATGATGTTTTAGAAATGACAGTTGAGGAGGCATTAAAGTTTTTCAAAGATATTCCTGCAATAGAGGATCGATTAAAAACCCTTGAAGAAGTTGGTTTGGGATATTTAAGGCTTGGTCAGTCTGCTACAACACTTTCTGGTGGAGAAGCACAGAGAGTTAAGATTTCTTCTGAATTGTATAGACAGCATTTACAAAAAACATTATATATTTTAGATGAGCCAACTATTGGTTTGCATTATGAAGACGTGCAGAAGCTTATAGATATATTGCAAAAATTAGTAGATCAGGGAAATACTGTTCTAGTTATTGAACATAATATGGATATTATAAAATGCTCAGACTATATTGTTGATATTGGTCCAGAAGGTGGAGACAAAGGAGGAAATATAGTTGCAAGAGGAACTCCGGAACAAGTTGCGCAAGTTAAAGAAAGTTATACTGGGCAGTATTTGAAAAAGTATTTGAAGAAATAGGTATTTATTATGCAAAAAAAAGATTTAAATAAATTCAATTTACCAGATAGTCCTGGTGTTTACTTTTTCAAAAATGGAAAAGATGTTTTATATATTGGTAAAGCTACTTCTTTAAGAGATAGAGTTAGAAGTTATTTTTCTAATGACGTTATAAGCACAAGAGGATCTCTAATTGTGGACATGGTAACGCAAGCTAATGTAGTAGATTTTAAAAAAACAGATTCTGTTCTTGAAGCATTAATATTAGAAGCGGGTTTAATAAAAAAGTTCCTGCCCGTTTGTAATACTAAAGAAAAAGACAATAAAAGTTATAATTTTGTAGTTATTACTGATGATGAATTTCCAAGAGTCATTGTTGAGAGAGGAAGAACTATAGAGTTCTCGAGTAGTAATCCTGATTCTATTTTTGGGCCATTCCCATCTCAATCACAACTAAAAGAAGCTTTAAAAATAATAAGAAAAATATTTCCATTTATTGGAGCGGAAAGTGATTCTAGATTATATAAACAGATTGGGTTAGGTCCAGATGTTAGCGGTGCTGATTCTAAAAGAGAGTATGCATTAAATATTAGAAATATAAGATTGTTTTTTCAGGGTAAAAAAGGTGATCTTATTAAAAAACTCGAGAGGGAAATGAAGACTCTAGCAAATCATAGAGAATTTGAGTTGGCCGTAAAACGCCGTAATCAAATATTCGCATTAAATCATATTAAAGATATTTCTCTTATTAAGTCTTCTGCTAACTACGGTCTTCAGGCTGACTTTCGTATTGAAAGCTACGATATTGCTCATATGCGAGGCTCTCACTCTGTCGGTGTAATGACAGTTATGGAAGATGGAGAAATAAAAAAATCGGCTTACCGAAAATTTATTTTGAGAGATACTAAAAAAGGCGATGATGTTGGAGGATTGAAAGAAATTATTACTAGAAGATTTAAACATGATGAATGGAAAGTGCCAAATCTTATTGTTGTCGACGGTGGTAAGAATCAAATAAATCAAGCAAGAAAAGTTATTTCTGGTCTTAATTTAAAAATTCCTATTGTAAGTGTGGTGAAAGATGAAAAACATAAACCTAAAAATATCTTGGGATCTTCAAAAACTTTTAGTAAATACGAAAAAGATATATTACTTGTAAATAGTGAAGCTCATAGATTTGCAATTGAATTTTATAGGACAAAACACAGAAAAAGTTTATAATTATCTGATGTTACAAAAGAGAATTGTGGTATTAAGAGGTGGACCATCTAGTGAACATCACGTATCTCTAAAGACGGGTAAAAGTATTATTGAAGTACTCAAAGATAAACATCACATTACTGATGTTGTTATAGATAAGGCTGGTAAGTGGTACATTAATGGATTTGAGAAAAGCCCTGTGGAGGCTACTAAGTTAGCTGATGTTGTTTTTAATGCTCTGCATGGAGAGTATGGTGAAGACGGAAAAGTTCAACAAATATTAGAGCATCTTGGTATTCCATTTACAGGATCTAAGGCGTTGTCTTCTGCACTTGCCATGAATAAAGGGCAAGCAAAAGAAATATTTAGACAGAATAGTTTAAAAACTCCAATATACAGAATTATAAAAAAGGGGGACAGAAGCATTGATGAAATTGCATTTGATTTGTATAAAAATTTTGTAATGCCTGTGATTATAAAGCCAGTCAATAGAGGTTCCTCTATTGGTGTTTCAGTTGCTCGTGATATGCAAAGTTTGCGGGATACTCTTACAAGTTTATTTTTACAATACGATACATTGCTTGTTGAAGAATATATAAAAGGTAAAGAGGGAACAATTTCAATAATTGATGACTTTAGAAGTGAGCAGTGCTACGCGTGTCTGCCTTCAGAAGTATGTATTCCAGACGAGCATGACATTTTTAATCATGATTATAAATATAGTGATGAAAGAAAAGATCTTAATCCTGGAAACTTTTCAAAAGAAGAAGTAGCACAAATGACAGAGTTAGCACAAGAAGCTCACAATCTTCTAGGATTAAGACATTACTCAAGAGCTGATTTTATTGTTCATCCTCGTAGGGGTGTGTATTTGTTAGAGGTAAATTCTTTGCCAGATATAAGTCACAATTCTGTTTTTGTTAAATCTCTAGCATCTGTAGGTGCCACTTACGAAGGTTTTCTGGATCATGTTATCAGTCTTGCCTTAAAAAGGTAATTTTTTCTACTTTTTGTAACTATTTTTAATTTTATTATTTAATCTTGCAATAGAAATAAAATAAGTTAGAATGTCTTTTACACCAGTTGATTGGGCCTGTAGCTCACCTGGTAGAGCGCCTCACTTGCACTGAGGAGGTAGCAGGTTCGAGTCCTGTCAGGTCCACAAAAACAATGAGTCGGATGCGAAAGCGTTCGGCTTTTATGTTATAGTGTTCATATGTCAGAAGGTATTCCGCAAAATGATTCTCAAGGTGAACTGCCGAGCCGCAGGAATATTTTGGAAAGAATTTTTGCAGCTGGAGCTGTTGGTGTAATTCCAAGCTTTATTCTAACAGCAGCTGAAGCTGTTGAAAAAAGTCCAGATGAAGAATGGAAAAGACATATGGAAGAAGTTGTTCTGCCTGCTTTTGAAAAAATTACTTTTCAGGGAAGACCAGAAGATGCTCCAGGTATTGGAAGTGAGAGGGATGTTCAAGCATTTTTATCTATGTGTCTGTTGCCTCAAAACCCTGAAGAGTTTGAACAGTACGAAGCATTTTTTGAACACATACATGGTCTAGGTGGTGTTTCTTTCAGAAGTCATGCTACTTTTTTTATTCCTAGTCGCGATTTGGAATTTGATGAAAAGGTTTGGGAATTTCTTGCGGGAACTGATGGAGAAGATGGTTATATTAAAAAAGGAATGGAGGTCGCTGGCATTATTGCACCTAATCAGCCAGATCAATGGCTAACTGAAACACAGAGCTTATCTTTAGATAGGACTAAAAAAGGTGCTGCTTCTTTACCTTTGGGAATAATTTTCCAACATGAATCAGGGCATGGTAGACAAATAGAGAATGAGCCTCAATTACGAGAAGGTGCGGCTAAAAAATGTACTAACTTAGAAATAATGTGTCTAACAGACGTTATGCTTATGGCTTTGATACATGCTCAAATGCAAGGAGAGGTACCAAATAGTTATAATAAAGATTTCTCTTTTCCTTCAGGAGAGAAGTGGACCTTATCTCAATTTTTAGAACTTGCTAAAGGTATATACGGGAAAGATGGCCAAATAGAAAAAACATTTTTAAAAGTTTTAATGGAAAACGCTCATCTTGTTAGAGAGTGGGTTTATGGAAAAAAAGATGAAAACAAAGAGGTTGTTGATTTTATCGCAACAGAAGATGTTTCATTTAAAGATAGAGAGGGGTTGTCTGAATTTCAAGAAAATCAAAAAGCATTTTTAAATAAATATATTGAACAAGCAATATCTGCAGGATTTGATGGAAATAAATTACGAGCTGTATTAGATGGGAATGATTTAGAAAAAATAGATAGTCTACATAAAATGTTAGTTTTAGAGCTCGAAATTAAAAATGATCCAATATATGAATTTCACGAATCAACAAGAACTGATAGAAAAAATTCTTTCTTAATAAAGAGAACAGCTATTGGAAGATATTTTAAAGCAGTACAAGCATCAAACCCTGACGCAAAGGATTTTTGGGAAAAGAAACGGTTCGTATTAGAAGAACCTCATATGTTCCCAGGTATGGACTTTAGACCAGAAAATTTTAAATAAAATTAATTAATAACCTCTTTATATCCACGAACTCTTTTGATGATGTATTGCATAGAGCGCGGAACTGGAAAATTCTCTCTTCTATTAACCACAACCACCACTATCTCTGTACCGTCATAAAAGTAGGCTTTAACAAGTTGTCCTTCATTTAAAATAATGCCATTAAATTCTTGTATTATTTCTATACTATCTCCATTAAGCAAAGGTTCTTTTTGTTCATTTGCTAACGGCACCAAAATTGAAGGAGTGTCTCTTTCTTTATTTATATCTATTCTTGCTGTTAAGTTAGAAAATATTCTTAATCTTACTTCATTGTAATCTCCACTTCTTAAATCATAAGTAAAATCAACAAGATAAGCTGTCTTGTCTCTAGCTATATCAGCTGCTGGAGGTTGATATGGGCTTGATTCTGCAACAGGCGTAGAAAATCTTTGGTTAAATTCTTCAATTGATGTAGGAGTATATTTATAATCAAATGCAGGATCTACAATCTCTCTAAAGGCATCTGCAACCTGCATAAGTTCTCCATTTAGTTTAAGTGTTTTTTCTATTTTTATTATTTCTTGTATAAGGGGTACAATATCTTCTGGCATAGGTGCAACTTTTTCTCATTTTTCATGTATATCTATTAATTATACATTTTAGATTATTCCTAACAATTTTTATTATTTTTTAATCATTATTTCATATAAAATTTTATATAACTTATAAATGCAAAAAGAGTTTGATAGATGGGGTATTCTTAAAAAACAAATAGATGGCACTTTTGTAAATAAACAGGTTCGGTCTGGTGAGATTTGGATCTGTAAAATAGGTAAAAATATTGGTTTTGAAATAGATGGAAAAGGTGATGAATTTTCCAGGCCAGTACTTATTATTAAATCTTATGGTACTACCGGAACGATTATTCTGCCGCTGACAAGTACTAATAAAGAAAGTGTTTTTCAATATGTTTTAAAAGAATGGGGTTCTGTAAAATTAACACAAATTAGATTTCTAGATTCAAGACGTTTTACTAGAATGATTGGGATTATTACAAAAAAGGAGTTAATAAACTTAAGAATTGAATTATTTAAGATCATATAAAATCGAAAGCCCGCATAAAGCGGGCTTTCTCGGCGGGTCTTTCGACCAATCATGCTAAAAGTTTACTAAGAGCCTAAATAAAAGTCAAACAACAATTTTATCAATATTTTATGATAATTTAACCCATCCTTAACAACTGTCTAAAAATGTAATAGTATCTGTATTACTTATGAAGCATCAAATTCTTCTATATTACAAATACGTTCATGTTGATGACCCAACATCATTAATGAATTCTCAGCGCGCATTGTGTCAGAAACTTGGCTTAAAAGGGCGAATTATAGTAGCTAATGAGGGAATAAACGGCACAGTTGAAGGAACAATTGAAAATACAGAAAAATATATAGAAGAGATGAATAAAGATCTTCGCTTCGTAGATATTCATTGGAAGAAAAGTGTTGGTACAGGAAGCGCATTTAAAAAGCTTTCGGTTAAAGTTAGAAATGAAATAGTAAGCCTTCACTTGGAAGAAAAAGATTTTAATCCTAATGACATTACGGGTAAAAGACTTAGTCCAGAAGAGCTAGATAAATGGTTTAGAGAAAATAAAGATTTTGTAATTGTGGATATGAGAAATGATTATGAATTAGAAGTTGGGAAGTTTGATAGAACTGTATTTCCTGGAATGAAAAACTTTCGTGATTTACGAAAACAAGTTGAGTCAATTAAAAATTTAAAAGATAAAACTGTTCTTACTGTTTGTACTGGTGGAGTGCGTTGTGAAAAAGCTTCCGGTTTTTTAGTTGAAGAAGGTTTTAAAGATGTTTACCAGTTAGATGGTGGAATAGTTTCTTATATGGAAAAGTATCCTGCAAAAGATTTTAAGGGAACTCTATATGTTTTTGATGAAAGAATTACAATGGATTTTGATGATCCGGATAAGCATGTAGTAATAGGGAAATGTAAACTTTGTAAAACTCCATGCGAGCGTTACGTAAACTGCGCAAACAATGGCTGTCATTTACACTTTGTTTGTTGTGATGGTTGTAGCGATGAGAGCGGGAAGTCTTATTGTTCTGAAAAGTGTAAAAGAGAAGTTAAAATGAGAGAGACAGTGGAGTTTGTTAGAGGTTTGTGGAGTATAGCTTTTTCAAGTAAAAATAAGCAGTTTAGAAAAAGATAATTAATCTACTAAAAAATAATCACTAAAAACTATTTCGTAATGTATAATTATTCAAAATGAGTAATTTAAGAGGTAAAGTTAAATATGTTCTAGCTATCTTTATTTTGATTGCTTTTTCATTTTCTTTGGAACATAGCAAAGAAGATAGATTGGTTGTAATAAAAAATACAGCATCAACTGCTGATGTTTTGCATGATCTACAAGAACGTGGATATATAAATAGTAACCTATCTTTCTGGGTTGCTCTATTTCTAAACGCAGGTGATTCTATAGAGCCAGGAGTGTATTCTCTTAGGAAAAAGATGGGAGCTCTTGCTCTTTCTGCTGAGCTTAATGATCCTGATTATAAATATGTTTATGTTCAAGAAGGTTTAAGAAAAGAAGAGGTTGCAGAGGTTTTTGCAAAAGCTCTGAATTGGAATAATGAACAAAAAGCTTCTTTTTTACAGTCATTGCCTTTGTGTCCTCTTACGGGTTCTGAAGGTTTTTTATTTCCAGGAAATTATTTAGTAAAAAAAGATGAATCTCCGGAAGTAATAAGAGATGAAATGCACGAAAGACTTTTAAGTAAGGTTGCAGAGATGTTAGATAATCCTGATGAAAATATTTTAAATATTTCTCAGGTTATTACAATTGCATCTTTGATTCAAAGAGAAGCAGGAAGTAAAACAGATATGGGAATAATATCTGGAATAATTTTAAATCGTATATCATCTGATATACCTCTACAAATAGACGCAACTTTGCAATATATAAAAGGTGATGAAAAGCTTTGGTGGCCAATGGTAAAATCTAAAGATAAGTTTTTAGACTCCTTGTATAATACTTATCAGCATAAAGGTCTTCCGCCCGGACCAATAGCTAGCCCTGGAGAGGCCGCTATATATGCAGCTATTAATCCCGCTGATACAGATTGTCTCTATTATATTCACGATAATAGACGAAACATGCATTGTTCCACTACATATGATGGACATAAGAGAAATATTAGTTATTATCTAAAGTAACTTATGACAATAATTATAACAGTAATAATCGCAGCCCTGTCGCTAGTTCTCGCTTTCCAGAATACTGTTTTTACAGATGTTTATTTTTTCCAGTACCACTTCTCTACTTCTTTAGCATTATTGATACTCAGTGCTTTGCTTGTTGGATTTATAATAGGTATGTTGATACTCGTGCCAATTGTGTTTAAGGTTAATATGCAAAATCGCAATCTTATAAAATTAAATAAGAAGTTACAAAGTAAAGATGATTCTGGTAATATCATGTACGAAACTGAAGGACTTGGTAGCGAGAGTCAGAGAATTCCTGGAGATATAAAAAGAGATTAAGTAAAAATAAAATTATGTTAAATTTTTTCACAAGACAGTTACTAAAGAATCAGCTTAAAAATGTTCCAAAAGAGCAACAAGAATTAATAATGGCTTTGGTAGAGAAAAATCCAGAACTATTTAAAAAAATCAGCGAAGAAGCAAAAGTTAAACAAAAAGCAGGTATGAGTCAGCAAGCAGCGATGATGCAAGTTATGATGGCGCATAAAGGTGAGTTGCAGAAGTTAGTGCAGAGTATGGGGAAGAAATAGATATGGGCTATGAAGAGCAACTTGGCCAAGAAGTTTTTGAGGATTTTGTTGTGCCCGAAATTTTACCGGAGGAACGTCCCGAAGAATATTTGTGTAGAGTCTATGAAGCTATGGATGATAGGTTTATTTACCCTCTTTCACATCCAGGATCAGGGCCTGCTCTTAAGGAGGCTTTTAGGCTTATTTCTATTAATGCAAACACTGTTGCACGAGCTAAGTTTTCAGAAAAAAAGAATAGAGAAATTTTATGTGAATTAAAAAGAGTTATGAAAATGAAGAGCGGTGGAGCAAAAACACCCGATTTGAAAGAAGGACAAAGGTCGTATAAAGGTTTTATAAGGGAGAGGGTATTTTTAAATTCGTCAGCATCAATGCACCTTAGTTATCAATCTTACGCTCGTCTAATGTTTTTTGTTGAATATTCTGCAGAAGAATCTATGGAATATCTTAAGCAAAAAGTTGTAGGTAAAAATATCTGGCTTCTCGGTGGTGCAGATTCAGTTCAGGATTTACTTAATGCAGATTCGGAAATGCAACCGGCTTCAATCGTTAATATTGATCCATATATTGGAGAAGAAACCGCCACTAAAAATCCCTATAATATTTATCTATCAGAATCAATCGATGCTTCTGACGATCAAGCTGTCAAAGAAATGCGAGAAAAAAACAATATACCTCTTGCTGATGAGATGTGGGCTTTATATTCAGTCCCATATTACTTACAGAAACCTAGAAAAATTATAGGTCTTTTTAAAATGATCATTGAAAATTTGGCACCAGGTGGTGCTGCAAGAATACATCCAATTGAAACTCAAAAAGCAGGACTGTTTATAAATTGTAGAAAAGCTTTTATGAAACAAATAGGATTAATTATGAATATGCCAGATTTTAATGTATATATTGCTGGAGAAACACTTATAATAGAAAGATTGCCGGAGTAAAAGTTTTCTATTTTCGATTAACTTTGCTATATTGTCTCCATGTCACTATCACTCGGAATCGTAGGTCTTCCAAACGTTGGTAAATCAACGCTTTTCAACGCTTTAACAAGAAAGCAGGTAGATGCTGCTAATTATCCTTTCTGTACAATAGATCCTTCTGTTGGAGTTGTGGCTGTACCAGACGAGCGTTTACATAAACTTGCAGAGTTTTCTAAAACTCAAAAGACTATTCCTGCTGCGGTAGAATTCACTGATATTGCTGGTTTAGTTAAAGGCGCATCTCAAGGCGAGGGATTGGGGAATAAGTTCTTAGCTAACATTAGAGAGACAGATGCTATTGCGCATGTTGTAAGAATCTTTGAAGACAATGACATAATTCATGTTCATGAATCTGTAGATCCACTTCGTGATATAGAAGTTATAAACTACGAGTTAATAATGGCGGATGCAGAAACTGTTGCAAAAAGAATTTCTACAATTGGTAAAGATGCAAAACGTGGAGATAAAGACGCTGTTTTACTTAATGCTATTTTAATTAAATTAGAAGAAGTTTTAAAAGCGGGAAAGTTGGCTTCTGGTATTTATTTTACTGATAATGAAAAGCCATTACTACAGTCTCTACATCTTTTAACAATGAAGCCAATGCTTTATGTTTTAAATAAAAAAAGTGGTTCTAAAAATCTAGATGAATTAAAAGATTCTCGATGGGAAAGTCTGGTTAAGTATTTAAGAGAAGAAAATGCTAATTACGTTCTAGTTGATGCTGTTACAGAAGGTGACATGAACGAGCTTGAAGCAGAAGATAAAAAGATGATGAAAGAAGAAATCGGTCTTATAGATCAAGGAATAGATGCTCTTATAACAAAAGGCTACGAGACTTTGGGTCTTATGACATATTTTACAACTGGTGAAAAAGAGACTCGGGCTTGGACTGTAAAGGTTGGTAGCACTGCGCCTCAAGCTGGTGCCGCTATTCATACTGACTTTTTACAAAAGTTTATTAGAGCTGAAGTTATTTCTTGGAAAACTCTTTTAGAAGTTGGATCTTACGCAGCTGCTAGAGAAAAGGGTGTTCTTCAAACTGTTGGTAAGGAATACATTGTTCAAGATGGTGATGTGATGGAGTTTAAGATATAGAAAAACTCCCTGTGCAAAACTCCAAAAAAACTAAGTTTTAAGCCATTAATATTTTAGACTTTCTTGAGCTATAATTCATCCTGTAAATTTATACTTTTTCTATGCTCACTAAACAAGATAAAAATTATATAGAAGGGATGTTTGATAAAAAGTTCGACGATTTAGCTACTATTATTCAGAGCAGTTTTAAGAATGTCTATGAAAAGTTCGATGCTGTAGATGAAAGATTCGATGCTGTAGATGAACGTTTTGAATTAATAGACGAAAGATTTGATAAGCTAGATTACAGAATGGATGTATTAGAGTATAAAATTGTTGGTGGTCAAGGAAGAAGATTAGATAAAATTGAAGATGATGTTCGAACTATAAAGACAAGTCTTAATCTACAGTAGTTGACTCAAATAGTTTGTAGATAAAAAGAGGGAGTCCTAAACAAGCAAAGCCTGAAAAGGACCCCAACGCCGAGCTCCGATAGGCCCTATCCATCTGATACGGACCTCAGGACAACTCGACAAATATAATATTATGTATTCATTATTTATGTCAATAAAAAGATATGGAAGTTCTTTTTGGTTTGATATATAGTAGGTAAATTATGGAGCAAAAATATAACCATTTAGAAATAGAGGCAAAGTGGCAAGAAGATTGGAAATCTAAGGATTTATACAAATTTGATTTAAATGACTCTTCAAATAAAGAGTATATTCTTGTTGAGTTTCCTTATCCATCCGGCAATCTTCATGTTGGACATTGGTACGCATTCGCTTGTACAGACATATACGCAAGATATAGAAAGATGATTGGAAATAATGTTTTTTTTCCAATAGGATTTGATGCATTCGGTTTACCTGCAGAAAATGCTGCGATAAAAAGAAATCTAAATCCTCGAACATGGACATATGAAAATATGGAAACTATGAAAGTTCAGTTTAAGTTAATGGGTACAATGTTTGATTGGTCAAAAGAGTTAGCAACTTGTGATCCAGAATATTATAAGTGGACACAGTGGTTATTTTTACAGCTTTATAATAATGATCTTGCATATCAAGCAGATACTCCTGTTAACTGGTGTCCTTCATGTAAAACGGTTTTAGCAAATGAGCAGGTTGTTAATGGTGAATGTGAAAGGTGTGGAACTGTTGTAGATCAACGCAATATGAAGCAGTGGTTGGTGAAAATTACCAAGTATGCAGACAAACTAGCAGATGATTTACAAGATTTAAATTGGCCGGAAGAAATAAAGCAATCTCAAAGAAACTGGATAGGTAAAAGTCACGGTTGTGAATTTATATGTAAAATAAAAGATCTAGATATCGAAGTTAAGATGTACAACTCTGTACCTCAAACTTTTATGGCTGAGACTTTTACTGCTATAGCCACAGAGCATCCTTTAATTAATAAACTTGTTGAAGGTACAGAGTACGAAAAAGATGTAATGGAATTTATTGCAAAAATAAAAGAAGGGAAAGCTAAAGATAAATTTGCTTTTGAAAAAGATAATAGCGGTATTTTTACTGGTCGCTACATAGAAAATTTCTGTGGCACAGGAAAAGATTTACCAATATGGATCGCTCCTTATGTTATTAACGATTATGGAACAGGAATAGTAAATGCTAGCGCGCATGATCAAAGAGATTTTGACTTTGCAAAAGCAAACAATATACCACTTCATCCAGTGATGTTTCCAAATGATCCTACCGAAGCTAATAAAGTTAGAAATTTAGAGTATGCATATTGCAGAGACCCTGAAGGAGTTATTGAAGAACCTGAGCAGTTTAAAGGTCGTAAATGGTCAGAAGCTAGAGATGACATAATAAATCATCTTATAGAAAAAGGTTATGCAATAAGAAAGACAAATTACAAACTTAGAGATTGGATAGTATCTAGACAGAGATACTGGGGATGTCCAATTCCTATAATTCACTGTAAGTCATGTGGACCTGTGGCTGTTCCAGAAAAAGATCTACCAGTTATTTTGCCAGATATAGATAACTATTTACCACGAGATGACGGTAAGTCTCCGCTTGCAAAGGCAGATTCATGGATGAATGTTAAATGTCCAAAATGTGGAGAAGATTCAGAAAGGGAAACTGACACGCTGGATACTTTCGTTGATTCATCTTGGTATTTTTCTAGATACTTAGATCCAAAAAATAGTGAAGAATTTTCAAATAAAAATATTTTAGAAAAATGGTTACCTGTTAATTTTTACTCAGGTGGTGCTGAACACACTACCATGCATCTTCTTTATGCTAGATTTTTCACTAAGGCTTTATATGATTTGAATTTATTGCCAGTAAATGAGCCTTTTTTACAGAGACTTAATCGAGGGTTAATTATGGGTCCAGATGGTCAAAAGATGAGCAAATCTAAAGGTAATGTTATTGATCCTGATATAGAGGTAAAAAAAGTCGGCGCTGACACAGTAAGACTTTATTTGGCTTTCATTGGTCCTTACAATGAAGTTGGATATTATCCTTGGGATCCAAACGGTATTGTTGGTGTAAGAAGATTTCTTGAAAGAGTTTGGGATAAAGCAAGTCATATAAATCAAGATACAGATGTTGAATTGTTGAAAGAATTACATAAGACTATAAAAAAAGTTAATGAAGATTCTAATCGACTTAAGTTCAATACTGCAATAGCTCAGATGATGGTGTTTGTTAATAAAATAAATAACAATATCTCAAGATCTGACTTTGAAACATTCTTAAAACTCCTTGCTCCATTCGCTCCGCATATTACAGAAGAGTTGTGGTACTTGTTGGGTAATACTAGTTCAATACATAAAGAACTTTTCCCGGTTTGTGATCCTGATTTATTAAAAGAAGATTCAATAAAAATAGCTGTACAGGTTAATGGAAAGGCTAGGGGAACTGTGTCTGTTGCAGAAGATTTTACAGAAGAAATGGTTAAGAAAATGGTATTAGATGACCCGCAATTTTCTAAATGGATAGGGGAAAATGAAATAAAAAGATTCGTTTACGTAAAGGGAAAAATCGCTAATATTGTAATATAATTAACTTCTATGAAAAAAACTGAAGTAAATAACGTTGCTGAAATTGAACAAGCGGATGAAAGTGAAGGTGTAGTTCCTGGTGAAATAAAAGCTGAGATGCTAGTGCATTACTATGATAGTTTTGATTCTATAGGCTCATCATCAAAGCTTGAGGATTTTTTTCGTAAGATTAATCCTAAAGAAGTAACAGATAAAGAAATGGATTTAATATATATGGCTATGGGCATTAGGGTTGAGGGCGGTGTTTCTAATATAAAAAGTCTTGGTTCTGGTCATAGCAATCTTGGTATTATAGTAAGACAAAAACTAATGGATATTATCGGTAATACTGCCTCTACATTTGATAATAGTACGTATCAACAATATTTTTTTGATACAAGAATAGATAAACTTAGAATATTATTAGATATTTTAGAAAAATATAAATCAGATGGTGGTGAAAAAATGGTTAGAGGTAGAAATTTAATGATTTTCGAACCAGACAGATTGATTGGTAGGATTAAAGATAGGCTTGATTATTTAGTGAACGTGCATGATAAGTATAAAGAATATAAAGGTCAACTTGATGGCTTTGTAATTTCAAATCCTTCACTGGAGGTTGAATATTTTGATGAAATAAATAAATTTATAAGTCACGGTGCCTTTGGTGTAGTAGATGGATCACAACCTAGTAGCTTTAGTCCAACTTTAAAAAAACTCACAGATAGAATTACAAACTCTAATCTTATTCGTAATATATATAGCTACTCTTAAGGTAATAATTCATTGACACAACCGTGTCTTAGTGGTAATATGTATTCCCTATAGGCTACTTTTATGTCCAAATTAACCTTTGCACCACAATTAGTTACGAAGAAACTTCTAGATACGTTACCTAAACGTTCAAAAGATGTTCTTGTTCGTCGTTACGGATTAGAAAAGACAATCAGAAGACAAACTCTAGAATCAATAGGTAAGTTATATTCTATTACAAGAGAACGAGTAAGGCAGATAGAAGACTCTTCGATATCAAACTTAAGAAAATCAGACGAATTTAAAAAGTGTGATATTTATTTTAATGAATTAAAAGATCTTGTTGTAAGTCTTGGAGGAATTGTCTCTGAAAAAGTTTTATTAGATGAAATAGATTCTGATAAAAAAACTCAAAATCACATCAACTTTTTACTAACTCTTGGTGATGCTTTCTCAATGAGAAAAGAGAGTAACCATTTCACATGTAGATGGTGTGTTGATAATTCTCTAGCTGAAGGTATAGAAGAATCAATAAAAAATCTTTATTCTAATTTAAAAGATGAAGATATTATTCCAGAATCAGAAATGATTCAAAATTTCCTTACTCATTTGAAAGATGTTTCAGATCATTACAAAGACGCTGAGATAATGAAAAGATGGTTAAAGATTTCTAAGAAAATAGAGTCTAATCCATTAGGAGAATGGGGTAGAGCTGAATCTCCAAATATAAACGTTAAAGGTATGAGAGATTATGCTTTTCTTGTTATAAGAAAACACGGATCACCTATTCATTTTAGAGAGGTCGCAGAACAAATTGCTAAAATTTTTAAGAAAAAAGCTCACATAGCTACATGTCATAATGAACTTATTAAAGACGGACGTTTTGTTCTTGTTGGTCGTGGTTTGTATGCACTTAAAGAGTGGGGTTATGTTAGTGGTGTAGTTAGAGATGTTATAAGTCATTTGATAGAAAAGCATGGTCCGTTAACAAAAGAAGAGATAGTAGAAAAAGTTTTGAAAGAGAGATATGTAAAAGATAATACAATTATGGTTAATCTTCAGAACAATAAATATTTCAAAAAAGATTCATCAGGAAGATATTCAAACGTCTAAATAAAACCCCCACTCTGCAAACTTTTAACAAGCCGACGAGTGGGGTAGGGATTGGAACCCAACTATATAATTTAATCTATAATTTTCACTTTGGTTTTCTCTTTCCGTTGATTAAAATATCAACCAGAACAAATAGCGCCAGAAGGATCATTATTAATTCGTACATAGTGTTATAATAAAAACACAAAAATTATTGTATGTCAATAAAGTATCTAATATAATGATTTTCTTTATAATTACTCTAACCGCTAATAGCTAATAACTATTTCATTGTGTTATTATATTTGATGTAAATAATTTATATGGAAAATCCATTCCTTTCTCTTTTTGCACAGTCATTCGATTCTTTTTTGGGTGTTTTACCTATAATTTTGCCTGTATTTATTATATGGAGAATTATTGTTGAGTATGTTGGTTATGCTAGACAGAAGAATTGGAATTCGCAAAAGCATACTTTATTAGAAATAATTCCCCCTTCAGATGTTAAAAAGTCACCAGCAGCAATGGAGCTCTTTCTAATCTCATTACATCAAACAGGAGGAGAATCTACCTGGATAAAAAAGTACATAGACGGAGCTACTAGAGCTTGGTTTTCATTGGAAATAGTTTCTTTTGGCGGGCAAGTTCATTTTTATATATGGATGCAAACTAAATATAAAAGATTTATTGAATCACAACTTCATGCACAATACCCAGGAATAGAAACAAGAGAGAGTGAAGATTATGCTCAAATATTTGATTTTGATCCTAGTAACAATGAATTATTTGGAATAGAATTTGGTCTTGGTAAACCAGACCCATATCCAATCAAGACTTATGTTGATTACGCACTTGATACTCAGGATAAAGAAGATTTACAGATTGACCCTATAACTCCAATGATAGAGTTGCTTGCTTCACTGAACCCTGGTGAGTTCATGTGGTTTCAATATATTGTTCGTGCTCATAAAAAAGAAGATCCTAACCCAGATAAGTGGTTTGGAGATAAAATTGATAATTGGGAAAAAGATGCTGCAAAATATATAGAAGAATTAAGAGATAAGAGTGTATCTAAACTAGAAGATAGTGCCGGTAAAAAAATCGCAGTAAACCAAACAGAAGGACAAAAAAGAAAAATTGTAGCCCTAGAAAGAAGTATTTCTAAATTGGCTTTTGATGTCGGTATAAGAGCATTATATATGGCAGATAAAGATAGTTTTGATGGTATAAATCGTGGTGTACTTTCTGCTAGTCTAAAACAATTCAATAGTGCTGAACTTAATGGATTTAAAGGTATTCATGCAACTGATTTTGATTTTCCTTGGCAAGATTTTGGTGGACATAAACTAAAGAGATTAAAGTATGAAATTTTAGAACAATACAAAGATAGAAAATATTTTTTCAGTTCTCTTCCTGGTACAACTTTTGGAGGTAAAAAGAAAAGAAAGAGTATGGTTTTAAATACTGAAGAACTTGCTACAATATTTCACTTCCCAGGTAAAGTTTCAAAAACAACTTCTCTTCAGAGAGTTGAATCAAGAAAGGTCGGACCTCCTCTTAATTTGCCTATATAAAATATGGAAATAGGAAATAGGAAATTAGGAATAGGAAATAGAGAGAATAAATTTATTCTCTATTTCCTCTTACCTCTTTCCTGTGTAGCTATTGTATGGATATTTTTAACTTCCATTCCAACACCTCCTGATTCAGAAAAGACAAAAACTTTTGAAGTAAAGCAGGGTGCTAGTCTTGTTGAAATAAGTCGTTCACTTAAAGAACAGAATCTAATTAGGTCTCGCACTATTTTTAACTCAATGGTTATTATGAGTTTTGGTGAAACTAAGATTATCTCAGGAGAGTATCTTTTTACTTATCCAATGAATATGTTTCAATTAGTAGATAAATTAACAAAAGGTGACTACGGTATACCAACAAAGCAGGTTTTGATTCCAGAGGGCAGTACTATAAAAGAAATAGCTAAAATATTTGAAACAAATTTTCCACAATTTGATAAGGAAGCTTTCTTTCAATTAGCTGAAGGTAAAGAAGGTTATTTATTTCCCGATACTTATTTTTTCTTAGAAAATGTTAAGGCTCATGAAGTTGTTGAATTATTAGAAAATACTTTTAATAAAAGAATAAAAGAGCTTGAAGTTTCTGATGATTCAAAAGTGTCATTAGAAGATATTGTAATAATGGCTTCTATTGTTGAAAAAGAGGCAGATAAAGATAGCAGACAAGAAGTAGCTAATATTTTATGGAAAAGAATAAGTCTTGATAAGCCACTTCAGGTCGATGCTCCTTTTGTTTATTCTATTGGAAAGGGAACATTTGATTTAAGTATCGAAGATTTAAGAAATGATGATGATCCATATAACACCTATACAAAAATAGGTTTACCACCAACTCCTATAGCTAATCCTGGTTTTGAATCTTTATATGCAGCAGCTAACCCAACTTCAACTCCATATTTATATTTCCTTACAGGTCGTGATGGAAAAATGTATTATGGTAAAACATTTGAGGAACATAAGAAAAATAGAGAAAAGTATTTGTAATGAAATTTATGGAAAAACACCCCCTACATCTAAAACATCCTAATTTACAAACTTCTTCTGAGGTAAATAGAGCTGTTGTACGACAAGAGCGAAAAACTGGTGAAAAAATACCAAATGATCCAGCAGAGCGCATTGATGCATACATGGATCGTTTAGAGAGACTTTTTTTGGATCCTGAAGGCGTACAGCATAAAAAAGAAATGGGGGATTTGTTGGAAACAGAACGTCCGCGAGCATTATCTCTAATTCGAGAAATGATTTTAGAGGAGTACATTCGCCCTAATAAAGAAAGAATGGCGGAAGGTGCTGCAATACTTGAGGGTCGGGCTGCAAGACAGATGGGTATAGATGTGAGATATCAAGAAGAACAATTAGAGCAACGTGGAGAAATTGCTGCTGGAGATTTAGAAAGTTCTCTCGACCAATGGATGACTTATCTTTCTGATCCAAATGAACCATATCCAACATGGTTTCGCTATTACACGTTTAGGAACATTCTTTCACTTGGGGAGTATGACAAAGATAAACAAATATTTCCAGAAAGATCAAAAGGAACATTTAAGTTGTTTCCTGAAATTGATCGTGGCGCCCTTGCATATGTACAAGAAATGATGGAAGCAGCACAAGACGATACAGTGCTTGTTCGTGTTCGAGATGCACAACGATCACTCTGGCAAACACCTGAATCAGAGTTGCTTACCAAAGAACGTGCAGTGGTGTTTGCTTCGTTATCTTTTGCGAAACAGTATGCTGAAGGTTTAAAACAAAACGGAGAAATCTCTCAAGAATTAAGAGCAGAAACACGTGGAGAATGGTTTCATTATAAACAAGGTGACGATCCAAAATATTTATGGATATCACTTCAGAATAAAGGCACTGCGTGGTGTACAAAAGGGTATCCAACAGCTGAAACACAATTGAGTAATGGTGACTTCTATGTATATTACACATTGGATGCAACAGGTGAACCAAACATCCCACGTATTGCTATTCGTATGTATGGTGATAAAACTATTGCCGAGAATCCTCGCGGAGTTCTCGATACTGCTCAAAATGTTGAAGTAAATATGCTACCTATTTTAAATAAGAAGCTTAATGAGCTTAAAGCTGACGGTGTCGCCGTTGAGCAATTTCAAAAGAAAAGCGAAGACATGAGAAAGCTTACAACCCTTGAACGTAAAAAGGAGAAAGGAGAACCATTTATGAGATCAGACTTAATGTTTCTGTATGAAATTAATTCGAATATCGAAGGATTCGGATACGAAAAAGATCCACGTATCGCAGAAATACGAAAGGACAGAAATATTGAAGAAGACATGTTAATTATATTTGAATGCACTAAAGACCAGATTGCTCGTGTTCCAAGCGAGATAAATGAAAATACTAAAGCCTACGTCGTGCAAATTGAACCTGGAATTTCCCAAAAATTTCCATTACCAAGAAATATACTTGAACCTGGAATCTTCCAAAAATTTCCAGAAACACTAGAGTATGTATATACATCTTTTCCTAAAAAAAGAATACGTATAGAAACTGTAGAGATTGGTGGTAAATCAAAAGAACAACTCATCTCTGAAATGGAGGTATCAGGAATCAATTTTCCTGATTATGTAAAATCGATGATGGACAATCCTGATTTTATTGTTACTGAAAATCGTGAAAAAGTAAAACTTATTCATCTATCATTTATAGATCTTGGATTCATAACAGATGTTGTAGTTGATCGAGAGCAAATATTTGAGCGAGCTCAAGCTCTTGGTCTAGAACTTTGTTCACCTGATACTGGTCCAAATTATCGTTTGCAATACAAAGACCAACCGTTTAATAAGAGGGTGCAAATTGGCATGAAACAAATTGCGTATTCCGATAGTAAACCAGGACTCGGAGTCTTCGAACTCTTAAGCTATGCTACTGGTGGTTTGTGTCTGAACCATCCTCGCATACGTCCAGGCAATACGATAAATAATGAAATTGAGATAGTGTTCCGTTTACCTTCAAAGAAATAAAATATGAAAAGTATAAAAGAAAATAATAATAAAAAAGTCTTCGTAGGAATATCAGGAGGAGTAGACTCTTCTGTCTCTGCCGCAATTCTTAAAGATGAAGGATATGACGTAACAGGTGTTTTTATAAAAGTCTGGTACCCAGAGTTTCTTGATTGTGATTGGAAAGAAGAAAAGAGAGATGCAATGAGAATATGCGCACATTTAGATATTCCATTTAAAATGCTCGACTTGTCTAAAGACTATAAAGAAGAAGTTATAGATTACATGATAGATACTTACAAAAAGGGGCATACTCCTAATCCTGATGTTATGTGCAATAAATATGTTAAGTTCGGTTCATTTTTTGATTGGGCTGTTGAAAATGGTGCTGATTTTATAGCGACAGGTCATTATGCTCAAGTTCGAAAAGATGGTGAAGAATTTAAATTTGTCGCTTCAGAAGATACTGAAAAAGATCAAACATATTTTTTGTGGAGTCTAAAACAAAAACATCTAGAAAAAACAATTTTCCCTATTGGTAAATACAAAAAAGAAGAAGTTAGAAAATTAGCCCATGCTTTTGGATTGTTTACAGAAAGTAAAAAAGATAGTCAGGGTTTATGTTTCTTAGGACAATTGAATATGAAAGATTTTTTGAAGCAGTATATAAAAACTAAAGATGGTGATGTATTAAACGAGCAAGGAGAAGTTGTTGGTAGTCATGATGGGGCAGTTTTATACACAATAGGGGAAAGACATTGCTTTGAAATTTTTAAGAAAAATCCAAATAGTGTGCCTCTGTATGTTATTTCTAAAAATATAAAAAGTAACACTCTTGTTGTTTCAGAGAATAAGCCGGTTATATCTTCTTTGGACAAAAAAATTAAGCTTGGCGATGTTAATATTATTTCAGATATAAATAATCAAGAAAAAGTAGATTTATACATAAGAACAAAATACAGACAAACTCTATTACCCGCTATTTTATATAATGAAAAAAGTGCTTATTTCATAGAGTTTATTAACAAATCTGATGATGTTGCTATTGGCCAGTCTATTGTTTTTTACAAAGATTCTGTTTGTTTAGGAGGAGGAATTGTTATAGAGTAAATACATGAAAAAAAATAACATTATTTTGATTGTTGTATTAATCATTGTTGTTATAGGAATTTCTTTTGCATCTATTAATAAAAATAAAGTTGAAGATCCTAGCCTAAGAGATGAAATAATAGAAAAAGAAGAGCAAAGACCAGAAATTACTCTAGATGTTAAACATCAGTATAAAGACGGAGAACATGTTTTTGCTGGAAGTCTAGAATTACCTACACCATGTCATTCTATAAATTCTGAAATTGTTACAAATGAAAATGGTCTTGAATTAAAAGTTACAACAATGGCTCCTGCTGGAGATATGATGTGTGTGCAGGTTATTGCTGATAAGACTTTTAAAGCAACATACAAGAGCACTAATGATAATGAGAAATTTATGGGAACATTAAATGGTGAGAGGGTTAATTTAAATATTTTTGAAGTTGGACCAGATGATAATATAGATGATTTAGAATTATTTCTAAAAGGGTAAATAATAATGGAACCAAAAAAAATAATAAAATATAACGGTGAGTTTGAGTTATTTGATCCAGAAAAATTAAAGATCTCACTTTTGCGAGCAAAGACAAATGTTATTTTAGCAAACGATATTGTAGATAAAATTCAATCTGAAATAAAAGATGGAGATACGAGTGATTCTGTATATAGAAGAGCTTTTGCTTTGCTAAAAAAGAAAGAAAAAAGATCAGCAGCAATGTATTCAATCAGAAGATCTATATTAGAACTTGGTCCATCTGGTTTTCCTTTTGAAAAGTTTGTTGCAGATATTTTAGAAAAAAAAGGATACAAAACTATAAACAATATGACACTGCAGGGTCATTGTGTAACGCATGAGACAGATGTTATAGCGTACGATAAGGATGATTTTATTGTTATGGAGGTTAAGTTTCATAATAATCTTGCAGTAAAAAGTGATACAAAAGTCGCGATGTATGTAAAAGCTCGTTTCGATGATCTTAGAGATCAGGTTTTTGAAATAGATGGTGAGAAAAGAAAAATGACAAGAGGTATGTTGGTTACTAATACAAAATTTACCCACAATGCAAAAAAATACGCTACATGTGTAAATCAATTTGATCTTATAAGTTGGGAATATCCAGAAAAGGGAAACTTATATGATTTAATTTATGAGACAGGGTTACAGCCAACAACTTGTATACCTTTATTAACTAAACAAGAAAAGAAAGCATTGATTGAAAAGGGCTTTATAAGTTGTAAGTCATTATCTGGTCAGTCTGTCGCAATGAAGGATGTTGGTATTGCAGATGATAAAATTAAGCGTGTTATTAGTAATATAGACATGATTTGTTCTATATAAAATAAGTTTGCATCAGTATTTTTATAGTGTAATCTTCTAGAATATGAAACCAGATCAGATTAGAAAAAGATATTTAGATTTTTTTGAAAAACAAGGGCACGTTATTGTGCCTAGTGCATCACTTGTTCCTGAAAATGATCCTACAACGCTCTTTACAGCATCAGGAATGCAACCAATGGTGCCTTATCTACTAGGTCAGAAACATCCAAACGGAGTCAGAATCGCTGATTCTCAAAAGTCTTTTAGAACTGTTGATATAGATGAGGTTGGTGATAATAGACATACAACTTTTTTTGAAATGTTAGGGAACTGGTCTTTAGGTGATTACTTTAAAAAAGAACAAATAACTTGGATGTTTGATTTTTTAATAGAGGATTTAGGTTTAGATCCAAATAAACTTTATGTAACTACTTTTATAGGAGACGATAAAAATAATATTCCAAAAGATACTGAATCTGCAGAATTATGGAAAGATTTATTTAAATCTAAAGGAATAGAAGCAAAAGATGTTGAAATTGGTTCTGAAGAAAATGTCGGGAAAGTTGGAATGCAAGGAGGTCGCATATTTTATTATGATGCAAAAAAGAATTGGTGGAGTCGTGCGGGTATTCCAGAAAACATGCCTTCAGGAGAACCAGGAGGTCCAGATACTGAGATGTTTTATGAATTTACTGATATAGAGCACGATGTAAGATTTGGTGAACATTGTCACCCTAACTGTGATTGTGGAAGATTTCTTGAAATCGGAAACAATGTTTTTATGGCATACAAGAAAAATGCTGATGGAAGTTTCTCTAACTTACCTCAAAAAAACGTAGACTTCGGTGGAGGTCTTGAAAGGTTAGTGATGGCTATAAATAACAATCCAGATATTATCGAAGTTAATCATAAGCCAATAATTGAATACTTAGAAAAAGTTTCTGGTAAAAAATATAAAGTTAATGAAGATGAAACTAAAGCTTTCAGAGTTATTGCTGATCACATGAAAGCTGCAACATTTTTAATATCTGACGGAGTTTTGCCTGCAAACTCTGATCGGGGATATTTTGTTAGAAGAATAATTAGAAGAAGTGTTAGGTTTGCTGATAAGTTGGGAATAGAGAATAGTCTTCTTGGTGAAGTTGTTGATTCTATTGCTGATATGTACAAAGATTCTTATCCAGAATTAGTTAAAAAATCTTCAGAAATTAAACAAGAAATATTAAAAGAAGAGTCTAAGTTTAGAGAAACTTTAAAAGAGGGTCTAAGGCAATTAGAAAAAACAAAAAACAATACAGGTAAAATTACAGGTAAAGATGCATTTGATCTGTTTTCAACATATGGATTCCCTTTTGAATTAACAAAAGAAGTAGCAAAAGAAAAAGACATAATAATAGGTGATGCTGAAATTAGTGAATTTGAAAAAGAGTTAAAAGAGCATCAAGAGACTTCTCGTACAGCATCTGCTGGAAAGTTTAAAGGTGGTTTAGGTGACACAAGTGAGATGTCAGTAAAATATCATACAGCTACACATCTTTTACATGCAGGATTAAGAAATGTTCTAGGTGAACACGTATTTCAGAAAGGAAGCAATATTACACCAGAAAGATTACGTTTCGATTTTTCTCATGGAGAAAAGATGACAGATGAACAAATAAAATTAGTTGAAGAATGGGTTAATGATAAAATTAAAAAATCACTTCCAGTAAATCGTTCTGAGATGTCTTACTATGAGGCGAAATCATTAGGTGCAATGGGTCTATTTGAAGATAAATATGGAGACAAAGTTTCTGTTTATTCTGTAGGAAATGAACCATCTGAAATATGTAGTCGTGAATTATGCGGAGGTCCTCATGTTGAAAATACTTCTGTTTTAGGAAAATTCTCAATAAAAAAAGAAGAAGCATCAAGCGCAGGTATTAGAAGAATCAAAGCAATACTAGAATAAAGAAAATTTAGAAGTATAATATAGAGGATGTTTTTTAATAAGAAAAAAAATTCTCATATAGGAACTTCTTTGCTTATAGATATTCGTAACGATTACATAAGTCTATCTGTTTTAAATATTGCAAAAGACTATACACACATAGTTGGTAATAAAAAATATCCATCAAGTATTAACCTCTTAGAAAGCGCTAACCTAATTAAACACCTAGAAGGATCTCTTAGTGATTTTATTCACGAAACTCTTCCAAAATTAGCTTCACAAAAAAACACAAAAATATCAGAAGTTAATGTTGTACTTTCTGCTCCTTGGTATAAACCTAAAATGGCTAATATTATTTTTAAAAAGGACGCGCCTGTTTTGTTTACTAAAGAAATTTACAATGATCTTATTTCTAAAGAAGAAAGTCTAAAGAAGGATGATAAAACAATAATAGAAAGAAACGTAAGTCATATATTATTAAACAATTATGAGCTTAATGATCCATTCAATAAACAAGCCACATCTGTTGATATAGCTTTTTATACAAGTCATGTAGATGTTGATATACAAAAGATAGTCAAAGATTCTGTTCAAAAGCATCTACCTAAAAAGGATTTGAGTTTGTACTCAAGTGCATTTATTAGCTTTCAAGCTATCAGGTCCTCTTTTTTAAATACTTCTAGTTTTATATTTTTTGATATAAACAATGATGTAACTGAGATAGGTATTATAAAAAACAATGTATTTGATATTGTTCTTACTATACCTATAGGTAAAAAGCACCTAATAGATTCTATTTCTACGCAGTGTAAGTTAGACAAAGTCCAAACTATGTCTTCATTGAGAATGCTTTCAGATGGAAGTATGGATGATACTTGTAATATAGATATGCTTCAAATTATTCAAAAAGAAAGTGAAGCTTGGGCATTGGAGTTAGGAAATGCAATAAGTCAAATAGGAGAAGGAGTAATTTTCCCAAATAAAATTTTCTTACTTGCGGATTCTGATATCGAACCATTCGCACTTATGACATTAAAAACAGAAGCAATACAAAAGAAAATATTCAATACAAATTCTATAGATATAATTCTAATTGAAAAAGATCATGTAAGTGACCAGGTCAAAAATGATTCAAGTATTCCAAATATGTTGGATTCTCTAATAATCATAAAAGCGTTATTCTTTAAAAACTTTAAAAGTTAGTGGTAGAATATTTAAAGCTTGTTACAATATAGATTATGACAAAAAATTTCTTACAAGATATAGTTCCACCGAAGCGTTCAATTAGAAATGTTCCATTACCAACAAGTAGACGTAAAAAAGTTAAGTCTGAAATATTAACAGAAGATTATGATGTAGAAGATATTGCAGTACAAGAAGTAATTCCTCCGACAATGCCTCCAGTTGTTCCGCCAAGATCAGATAAAACAGACTTTAACGACTTATATAAAAAGAGATTTTCGTGGAAAAGGAATGCTGTAGTATTTGGCTCACTCGCAGTTATTGTGCTTATTGCTGTATTTGCGCTGTCAGCTTTTTCTGGTGCAACTTTGACCATATTACCTAAACAAGAATCAGTAGAAATTGATGAGATACTTCAAGTCTATAATATGGATTTTATAAATGATGATTCTCAGTTAACATATAAGGTCATCACGTTGTCTGATGAAGTTTCTGCAGAGGTACCTGCGACCGGAGAAGAAAAGGTTCAAGCGAAGGCATCTGGAATTATAACCATATCAAATAACTATTCAGAAAAGACACAGGCTCTTGTAAAAAATACGCGTTTTGAAGATAAAGATGGTTTAATATATAGAATAGATAAATCAATTGTTGTTCCTGGATATAAAAAAAGTGGAGATAAGGTTACGCCTGGAACAATAGATGTTGAGGTTTTTGCTGATGTAATAGGTGAGAAATATAACAAAGATAGCGCAGAATTTACTATTCCTGGCTTTAAGGGACAGCCACAGTTTGAGCGTTTTTCTGCAAAAACAAAAACTGCATTAAGTGGAGGTTTTGATGGAATAAAAAAAATAGTAAGTGAAAAAGATCTAAATGAGGCATCATATAATCTTGAAACAAAAATAAAAGATAATCTTAAGGGTCTTTTGGAAAAAGAAAAAAATGATGAAACTATGGTTCTTTTTGACGATAGACTATTTTCTATTGGGAAAATACAACAAAAAGAAAGCAAAGGAGATTCTGTTCTTTTAGGTTTAACTGGTAGTTTAAATCTCGTTGTATTTAACAAGGATAAATTTAATAACAAAGTAGCCAATGAAACTCTTACTGTATTTAAAAACGATGATAAAGTCACCCTTCTTGATGAAAGCGCCTTATCTGTAAAAATTACTACAGAGTCTGACCTATCTCAAGATATAAAAGAGATGGCATTATCTGTATCTGGTGCTGTAACATTTGTTTGGCAGACAGACCACGAACTATTAAAACAAAAAATTTTAGGTCAATCTAAAAAAGAATTAAAAAGTATATTGCAGGAGTTTAGTAGTTTAGCTAAAGCTGAGGCTACTATTAATCCTTTTTGGAGTTCAACTTTCCCAGAAGATATTAATAAAATAAAGATAATACAAGAAAAAATATAACTTGAAGATAAACCATAATACTGTTAGTATTACCGTTCATTAATAAAATATGTCAGAAACAAAAAACGATTTAGTCGCAAAGGGTACAGTAATAGAAGCACTTCCAAATACACTTTTTAAGGTGCAAATAGAAGATTCAAGCAATGAGGTACTGGCTTATCTAGCTGGAAAAATGAGAATGTATCGCATAAAGGTCTTAGTGGGTGATAAAGTAGAATTGCTACTAGATTCATACGGAGGACGTGCTCGTATAACTAAGCGTCTATAAGGTCTTTACAAATATAACTATTCTGCTAAACTAGCAATTCATAACTAAAAGAAGATGAGAATTCAAGGCATAACACTTCCGGATAATAAAAGAATGGAAATCGCATTAACAGCGATTTTTGGAATTGGACGTCCTTTAGCTAAGAAAATACTTGCTGAAGCAAAAGTAGAAATCGGTGTAAAACCAAAGGATCTTTCTTCTGATCAAGAAAACAAAATAAGAACTCTTGTTGAGGAATACAGTATCGAAGGTGATCTAAAGAGAGAAGTTGCTGGTAACGTAAAGCGTTTAAAAGATATTAGTTCATACAGGGGCAGTAGACACGCTAAGCGTTTACCTGCTAGAGGACAGAGAACAAAGACTAATTCTAGAACAGTGAGAGGTAACGTTCGAAAGACTATGGGATCTGGACGAAGAACTGTTGAAAAAACATAAAATTTAATAATATAAAATGGGAAAGAAAAGAATTGTAAAAAAAGGTGGTGACGATCAAGCTAAATCAGCAGGATCTTCTAGATTACCAAGAAAGAAACTTGAGTCTGGTATTTTATATGTTCAATCAACATATAACAACACTAAGGTTCTTTTAACTGACCTTAAGGGTAATGCTATATTCTCTTCATCAAGTGGAACATTAGGTTTTAAGGGTGCAAAGAAGGGTACACCTTTTGCAGCTGCTAAAATCGGTGAAGTTTTAAGTGAAAAAGCAGAACAATTAGGATTAAAAGAAATAGACGTAGTTGTAAAAGGAGTAGGTTCAGGTAGAGAATCTTCCATAAGAAGTTTCGTTGCTAAGGGAATACAGATTAGATCTGTTAAAGACGTAACACCTGTGCCTTTTAACGGACCAACACCACGTAAACCACGTAGAGTATAAAATTATGAAAATAGGACCAAAATACAAAATAGCAAGAAGATTAGGTGCATCAGTTTTTGAAAAAACTCAAACTGCAAAATTCGCATTATCTGCTCAAAAGAAACAACCAAAAAGAATGAAAGCATTATCATCTTTTGGTAAGCAACTTTTAGAAAAGCAGAAAGTACGTTTTACATATACAATTACAGAAAAGCAGATGAGAAAGTACGCTAAAGAAGCGGCAGTACAAAACCCATCAAACACATCAGCAGCTCTTTTTGAAAAACTAGAAAGAAGATTAGATACTGTCGTTTTAAGAGCAGGATTTGCAGTAACAAGACTAGGTGCAAGACAAATGGTTTCTCATGGTCATGTTATGGTTAATGGTAAAAAGACAACTATTCCTTCATATCAAGTTACTGATAAAGACAAGATAACAATAAGACCAGGTAGTATGAATTCTGGATTATTTGTAACTCTAGATGAAAGATTAGGTGAACAAACTTTTAAACCATGGATATCTGTAGATAAAGTTAAAAAAGAAATCTCATTAAAAGGTGTTCCTGTTTATAATCAAGTAGAAGAAGCTTTCTCTTTGCAGTTAGTTGTGCAGTATTACAAGCGTTAGTTTGTTTAGTAAGTACGATGTATGCTTGATAAAAAGTCAAGCATATAGTATAGTTTTCTGCACTAAGAATTATTTGTCTGAATTATTAAAACGTTAATCAATCCAAAAGGTATGTCTGATCAACACATAACACTTCCATCAAAACCAAAAATAGTTAAAGAGGAAGGATTCAGTGGTATTTATGAAATAGAGAGTCTTTATCCTGGGTATGGTCATACTCTAGGTAATTCTCTACGTAGAATTATTTTATCTTCACTTAGAGGTGCAGCTATAACAAGAATAAAGATTGATGGTGTAAACCATGAGTTTTCTACAATAGACGGAGTAAAAGAAGATGTTATTGCTATCATATTAAATATTAAGAAAGTTAGACTTTCTGTTGATAGTGATGAACCTCAAATAATTTCAATAAAGACAAAGGGTCTTGGAGTTATTAAAGCTGGCGATATAAAAACACCTTCTCAGGTTTCTATAAAGAATCCAGATTTAGTTTTGTTTGAAATAACAGACAAGAACAAGGATATAGATATAGAAATGGTAGCAGAAAGAGGTCTTGGTTATGTTCCAAAAGAAGTTATGCATAAAGATAGAGTTGAAGTAGGAACAATAGCTCTTGATGCAATATTCACTCCAATAAAAAGAGTTAACTATGAAATCGAAAACATGCGTGTTGGTGATAGAACAGATTTCAACAGACTAAGACTTTACATAGAAACTGATGGAACAATAACTCCAAAGGAAGCTCTAGAAAAATCTATAGAAACAATGATCGCTCAATTAAAATCAATTGTAGGATTTAAAGAGGATCACTCAATGGATATAAAGAAGGAAGAGAAAATAGTTGAAACTTTTGTTGATGCTGACATGGAAGATTTTCTAAAGACAAGAATAGAGTCATTGGATCTTTCACAAAGAACAATAAATTCTCTAGCAGCAGCTAATATTAGAACTATTGGTGGATTAGTAAGAAAGAAGGAAGAGGATATTTTGGACATAGATGGTCTAGGTTCAAAGGGTCTTGAAGAGATCAAAAAGATTTTGTCTTCTAAGGGGATAGAATTAAAATAAAACTCTTTACTTTAAAACACTCTGTGGTAGATTAAACGTTCATGAGACATCATAAAAAAGGAAGAAAATTCGATAGAGAGACAGGTCAAAGAGGAGCACTCTTGCGCTCTTTAGCTTGTTCACTTATCAGAGACGAAAAAATAGTAACTACTGAAGCTAAAGCAAAAGAGTTAAGACCGTTTGTTGAAAAAATGCTTACAAAAGCTAAGAACGATACTCTTGCATCAAGAAGATTAATAATAAGCCGTTTAGGAAACGCTAGTCTTACAAAAAAGCTTTTTGAAGAAATAGCACCACAGTACAAGACAAGACCAGGAGGATATACAAGAATAACTAAATTACCAATAAGACTTCAAGATGCAGCTAAAATGGCTCATATTGAATTTGTAAAATAATATGAAAACAATAGATGCAAAAAACAAAAGTCTAGGACGTGTTGCTTCAGAAGCAGCTAAAATGCTCATGGGTAAAGATGACGTTTCTTATGAAGCAAACAAAGTTGCTGAAGTAAAAGTTAGTATAACTAACGCTTCAAAACTTAAAATTACAGAAAAGAAAAGACAAGAAAAACTTTACCTACATCACACTGGTTACCCAGGAGGTCTTAGAAAAGAAAAGCTAGAAAGTCTTGTTGGAAGAAAAGGCTATAAAGAAATTCTACAAATCGCTATAAAGGGTATGCTTCCTGCTAATAAGTTAAGACCACTTATGCTTAAAAATTTAACTATTATCGACTAATATGACAGAAACTAAAAAAACAACACGATACATAGAAGGAATCGGACGAAGAAAGAATGCTGTTGCTCGTGTTCGAATAACTCCTTCTGATAAAACTGTTTTTACAATTAACGATAAAAAGCTAGACGAATATTTTAAGACAGATATACAAAAAGTTACTGCACAAGAAGCTTTAAATAAACATGAAGTTGCACAAAAGTTTACAGTAACAGCTAAGATCCAAGGTGGTGGACTTTCTTCTCAAGCTGAAAGTGTAAGACTTGGTCTTTCTAGAGCTCTTGTTAAACTTGATGCTGAAAGTCGAAAAGATCTTAAGAAGTTAGGTTTCCTAAAAAGAGATCCAAGAAGTAAGGAAAGAAGACACTTCGGTCTTAGAAAAGCTAGAAAAGCTCCACAGTGGAGTAAGAGATAAAAGCTAGTAGTAAGTAGATAGTAGAAAATAGTAATAGTATAATAACTACACTACTAGCTACTTACTATTTACTACTAACTAATATGATAAACACCAATCAACAAGATACAAATGACGAATCAGAAATTGTATACGAGGAGGAAGAGATTCCTTCTGATCAAGTAAAAAAGATTCGTGAAAAGTTAAAAGTTTGTGAGAGTCAGAAGCAAGAATATCTTGATGGTTGGCAAAGATCTCAAGCTGATATTGTTAATATCAAAAGACGTGTAGAAGAAGAAAAAAGAGAGTTTGCTAAATATGCAAATGAGAATCTTATCTTAGATATTATTTCAACGCTCGATAGTTTTGATATGGCTTTTAAAAATAAAGAATCTTGGGAAGCTGTTTCGGCTAACTGGCGTACAGGTGTAGAGTTTATATACAGTCAGCTTTTATCGACTCTTAAGAACTATGGTGTAGAAGAACTTAATCCGGTAGGTGAGACATTTGACCCTCAGAAACACCACGCTGTTGAAGGTGAGGAAGGTGTTGTTACAGAAGTAGTATTAAAAGGTTATTCGTTGAATGGGAAGGTTATTAGAGCGGCGCAGGTGAAGGTTGGGTAGGTATAAAGAGTAAATAGACAGGCCTGGAAAAATGTGCTTGAATTAAAAAAGGTATATTATGAAGATACAATTGTCCACGCACGCCAAATATAGATCTTTGGAACGTGGAGTGAGTATTGATACGATAAAGAGGGTAATAGGAAACCCTTCAAAGATATCTAATCAAGCAGAGGGTCAGATTAGGGTAGAAGGTGAGGTTGATGGTCGAAATATTATAGTAGTATATATAAAAAATAAAACCAATTTCGTAATAATAACAGTAATATGATGAACATAAAATACGACAAAAATATAGACGCTAAATATATATCAGTCAAAAATGGCAAAGTCTATAAGACTGACATTATTAAGAAATGGCTAAATATAGATATAGATAGAGATGGAAATGTATTAGGTGTTGAAATTTTAAATGCATCTAAAAATTTAATTAGTATGCAAATTGATAATGAAAGGAATCTTCAAATACTCGAAATAAACGAAGACAATAATTTGATATCTACAATCGCTTCAGAAACTGACTCGTCTGTCTCTTCTATTTTGTCCCAACCAAGTAATATAATCTTCCACTCTTAGTTTTGTATGAAAAAGGTAAAAAAAACAATAACAAAAAAAGCAAATAAAGAAGTGGATTGTTTATGGGGTTTAATTTGTAGCCTATCCTCAATAGATCAACAAATAAATAATATTTCTTTATTTAATGTCATAAGTGAAATCAGTCTACCTAGTAATCCTTTTTCAGAAGAAAAAAAGGAATTTTTTGCTCCCATGCCACATGAATTAGTTGTTGTTTTTAGACGAACAGTTGGATCTTTTTTTTGTACAAATGAATTAGTAATAGATATAAAAGTTTCTTTGATAGATCCTAAAGGAAATGTAATACACGAAATACTTACACCAATACCATTTAAAATTGGACTAAGAACAATGCGCTCCAGATTTCAAATGCCAGGTTTTAAATTAACTGATTTCGGAGACTATGTTTACAGAATTGAAATTAGACAACCAGACAGCCAGATTTTACAACGAGTTAATGAGATTCCTTTTGAAGTTAAAGTAATTGATAAGTCTTAAATCCAAAACTTTACAATAACCTAATTCCCTTATATAATGCTGTATCTTAAAGGAGTTTTACAAGTTAATTTTTAAATAATATGTCAAAAATTCTTGGTATTGATCTTGGAACAACGAACTCAGCAATAGCGATAGTTGAAGGAGGTGAGCCTCATATTATAGAAAATGCAGAGGGTAACAGAACTACACCTTCAGTTGTTGCTCTTGCAAAAAATGGTGAAAGATTTGTCGGACAATTAGCAAAAAGACAATCTGTAACAAATCCAAAAAATACTATTTTTGGTATTAAAAGATTTATTGGTCATGCATTCACTGATGCATCTGTTGAAAAGGATCAAAAAGTTGTACCTTTTGAAATTAGAAAAGGTTCTACTGGTGGTGTTGAAGTTAAGATGGGAGAAGATTGGAACAGACCAGAAGAAATTTCTGCAATGATTCTTCAAAAGTTGAAGGCAGATGCTGAAGCAAAAATTGGAGAGAAAATTACAGAAGCTGTTATAACAGTTCCTGCATATTTCAATGATTCACAAAGACAAGCAACAAAAGATGCTGGTAAAATAGCTGGTCTTGATGTTAAGAGAATTATAAACGAGCCAACAGCAGCTGCTCTTGCTTATGGTTTTAATAAAAAGAAAGAAGAAAAGATCGCGGTATTCGACTTCGGTGGAGGTACATTTGATGTCTCTGTTCTTGAGGTTGGTGATGATGTTATTGAAGTTAAGTCTACTGACGGAGATGCGCACATGGGAGGTAAAGATATCGACCAAAAGATTCTTAACTGGATTGCGGATGAATTTAAAAAGCAATCAGGAGTAGATGTTCGTGGTGATGCTCTTGCATTGCAGAGACTAGATGAAGCTGCAGAAAAGGCAAAGATAGAACTTTCATCAGCAACAGAAAGTGAAATAAATATTCCTTTCATAACTTCAACAAATGAAGGACCACAACACTTATTACTAAAGCTTAGTAGAGCAAAACTAGAAGAGCTTTGTTTAGAATATATTGATCGCGCAATGGAAATTACAAAGAGAGCTGTTGAGTCTTCTCCATTTAAAAAAGAAGAAATAAACGAAATTATACTTGTTGGTGGTCAAACAAGAATGCCACTTATACAACAAAGAGTAAAAGAATTCTTCGGTAAAGAACCAAACCGTTCTATTAATCCAGATGAGGTTGTTGCTGTAGGTGCGGCTATTCAAGGAGGTATTTTTCAGGGAGATGTTAAAGACGTTTTACTTCTTGATGTTATACCTCTTTCTCTTGGTATAGAAACATTAGGTGGAGTTGCAACAAAAATTATAGAAAAAAATACAACTATACCTGCATCTCGTTCACAAGTATTTTCTACAGCTGGCGACAATCAAACTCAAGTAGAAATACATATAGTTCAAGGTGAAAGAGCTATGGCTGCTGACAACAAAAGTCTGGGAAGATTTATTCTAGATGGAATTCCTCCTGCACCTCGTGGTATGCCACAAGTTGAAGTTTCATTTGATATTGATGCTAACGGTATATTGAGTGTTAAAGCTAAAGATAAGGCAAGTAACAAAGAGCAAGCTATAAGAATAGAGGCAAGCTCGGGTCTTTCTGATGCAGATATTGAGAAAATGAAAAAGGATGCTGAAGCTCACGCTGATGAAGATATGAAGAAGAAAGAGTTGATTGAAATAAAAAATACAGCAGAACAACTTATTTACACTTCAGAAAAAGCTCTTTCTGACGCTGGTGATAAAATTCCTGAAGATATCAAGAAAAGTGTAGAAGAAAAAGTTTCTGCATTAAAGTCTGCAAAAGAAAAAGATTCTATAGATGAAATAAAATCTGCTACGGAAGCTCTATCAAATGAAATACAGAAAATTGGTCAACATATGAATCAACAGACTCAACAGGATACAAGTTCTAGCCAACAAGATACAGCAGGTGATGCTAAAGTTAGAGACGCTGAAGTTGAAGAAGAAAAGAAAGAAGAAAATAAATAGTAACACTTAATGAGCAAAGATTATTACCAAACTTTAGGTATAGCTAAGACAGCAACTAAAGAAGAAATCAAAAAGGCTTTTCGTAAGCTTGCTCAAAAATATCACCCAGATAAACCAACAGGTGATGAGGCAAAGTTTAAAGAAATAAACGAAGCTTATTCAACTCTTTCAGATGACAAGAAGAGGTCACAATATGACAACTTCGGTTCTTCTTTTAATGGTGCTGGTGGAGGTTCTGGATTTGAAGGGTTTTCTTCTCAGGGGTTTGATTTTTCTGGATTTTCTCAAGGCTTTAAGGGAGCTAATGGTGCGCAATATGAGTTTGATCTTGGAGATATATTTGGTTCTATGTTCGGCTCTGGATATAGTCGTGTTAGGCGTGGACAGGATATTGTGATGGATACAAAGATATCTTTCCATGAATCAATCAAAGGTATTTCAAAAACTATTGGAGTTCAAAGAAATGATGGAAGTCGAGAAGATATAAAGGTAAATATTCCTGCAGGCATAGATAGTGGTGAGATGATTAGATATAGAGAAAAAGGAGAAAAGATTCAGGACGGTATTCCTGGAGATCTGTATATAAGAATAAATGTTGAAAAACATAAAACTTTAAGAAAAGAAGGTTATCATTTAGTTAGTGAGACTAATATTAAAATAACAGAATCAATACTTGGCACAACAAAAACAATTGAAACTATCGACGGCGATTTATCAATAAAAATACCAAAAGGTATACAACATGGAGAAGTTTTAAGAGTTAAAGGTAAGGGTGTTGCTGTAGGTGATGGTAGAGCTGGTGATTTGTTAATTCATGTTTCTATAAAAATGCCAACAAATATTTCCTCTAAAGCTAAGAAAGCTCTTGAAACATTAAGAGATGAAGGGTTATAATAGCAAGAGCTATTTATGCCTTCTATACCATTTATTACTTTTGATTTATTAATTCTAATTGTACTGGCAGTTTTAATATTTATTTTGTCTGCATCAAAGCCTGGTATTGTTGTTAAATCTATTATTAGTATTTATATAACAACTCTAATATTTCAAAACATTCCTTATTTGGATAAGCAGAGTGCAGTCATTGTTGTTGGAGCATTCGTTGCACTATTTATTGTTGTCCTGTTTTTTATAAAGAAAAATATCAAATCAAGAAGATCAGGAGCTTCAAAATTTATCACAGGTCTACTACTGGCTGTATCTGTATTAATTCTGCTTTTAGTTCTTTATTACAATGTATTACCAATAAGCGACCTTTACTCACTGACCCTGCCTATTGAAAGATTTTTCACAGGAATGGTACCTGTTGGTATATTTTATATTTTCCCTGTATGTGCTATGTTTGTCTTGGGTAGGGATGTGGAATAAGGAGAGGGGTTGCAAGTTTATGTGTCTTTATGTACTATTTAATAAAAGTGAAAGAACTAAAATCATTTATTGTTAAATTTGGTGCCTTTATTGGAATACTTTTTTTTATTGTAAGTGTAGGTTTTTCTTTTAATAAATATGTCATTGAAAGGGATTATTTCGTTATGGCAAAAGTAGCATGTAATGATTCTAATTTAAATTGTTTTGCAGATGATTCGCAAGAGATTGATCAAAATATCGATTTTTTTGGATATAAATATGTATATAAAAAGGCGTATTCTATTCCAGAATGCGATCCTTTCAGTACATGTACTGAAATCAAATGTAATCCTGATGATCCTGAGTATTTATGCTATGAAAAATATTGTAATCCTGATGATCCTGAATTAGTTTGTGTAAAATAATTTATTCATAATAATACAATGCTTAAATATAATCCCGTAGAAGTAGAGTATTTTTTAAAGACAGAAATATATGCAAATTTTAATAGTTTACAAGAAGAGCTTGATAATAGATGGAAGGATGTTTCTTTAAGGAAGAAAGTTGCTTCTTTTTTCGGTAATGATGTTATTTCTCGTGTACTTGAAAAACAGTATGCTTTCCAGAATAAATATATTTTTTCTCCTAATAAGGAATTAGATAATTTTATTAAACTATCTGATGCGGTTGGTTTAGAAAGGTGTTTATTGGAATATAATGGTAAATTTGTTTCAAAAAATATTGAAAAATATTTTTTATGCAAAATGTATTTTACACAAGGATTAAATAAGAATAATAGCGATATTTTTATTTCAGAGAGAATTGTTGATTTTAACAAATATGAAGGGGAACACATGAAAAATATTGATACCTTATGGGGTGATAATCTTGTTGATTTCCACCACAAATTAGTTGACTTAAGATATCCTGGTTTGTCAAAAAAGATTATTTCTATAAATGAATGGTTTGATAGAAATAATAATGTAGAAGGGGAATGGTATACTGCTTTTTTGGCTCTTTTTGTTGCAAATGGCATTCTTTTTGAAAATTATTTACCAGAAGATCCTGAAGAGAATGTATTTATTATGGAAAAACTAAAGCCTAGTTTATTAAAAATAAAAGAGATATTTGGAGTCACACCCATAATTTTACCAGCTGTTCCAATTGAAGAAGGTTCAGATGTTCATTGGAGAGCTTATGATCATTTTTATAGAGACAGCATAAAAATTATGTTGGAAAAAGAAAAGAAACAAGATAATATTAGTTTAAATTATGGAATATAATTTATCAGAAAATATAAGTTATTGTAGGGATTTTGTTTCCAGTGTTTCTGGCTTAATTTTATATTCTCATGTTGTTCCCTCTTTTTTAGCCTTGATATCTGGTTTCTATGTACTTAGTAAAAGTAGAAAGAGCTTATTGTCAGGATTATTTTTTGTTATTACTCTATGTTTTAGTATGTGGTCATTATTAGATTACTTCGTTTGGTTTTCATATGATAAGTCTTCTATTCTTATGTATGCTTGGTCACTTCTGCCAATGGTTAGTGCAACACTCTTTGCAGGATCTTTGTACTTCATGTATGTATTTATTAAAAAAGAAGATTTACCTTTTGGATTTAAGGTAGTGTTATTTATTTTTATCATGTCTTTTGTAGTATTATCTCCATTAGATATAAATTTACAAAGTTATGATTTGCAAGAATGTATTGCCATAGAGGGTGTTTTATATTCAAACTATGTTAATTATTTTAAGTTGATTGTATCTATTTTTATTGTGTCCATGCCTGCCTATTGCATTTTAAGAAAGAAAACTGATAGAAGTGTTGGTGAGATTGCAATTGTAACATTAGGTTTATTTTCATTTGTATTTTCATTTTTAGGTTCGGGCTATGTTGCATCATTAACTGATAATTTTTTAATTGAAATGTACGGTCTTTTTGCTATGGTTATTTTTATAGGTACATTATTTTATACAATTGTTCGTTTTAAAACATTTGATATAAAAGTATTTCTTACACAGATTTTGATGTTTATTATTATTGCTATTAACGCATCCCAGTTATTCTATGTTAGATCAAAAACCAATCTTATATTAACTTTTGTTAATGTTGTGGTATCAACAATATTCGGACTAATTTTAGTGCGTAGTGTAAAAAAAGAAATTATTCAAAGAGAAAAAATTGAAAAACTAGCAAAGAATTTACAAACAGCAAACTCACGTCTTCAAGTTCTTGATCAACAAAAGTCAGAATTTGTATCTCTCGCATCACACCAACTAAGAGGACCATTAACTGCTATAAAAGGTTATATATCTTTGATACTAGAGGGTGATTATGGAAAAATATCAAAAGATGTAGAAGGGGCACTTAAAAAAATACAGTCATCAAGTAACGATTTAGCTGTTCTTGTTGGTGATTACTTGGATGTTTCTCGTATCGAACTTGGACACATGAAGTATAATTTCACTTCTTTTTCTCTGAATGATTTAGCTGATGAAGTGTTAAAAGAAATCGGGCCAAGCTTTGAAAAGAATGGTCTAGAATTAAAAATTCAGATGGATAAGATTCCATCAAATGTTCATGCTGATAGAAGTAAGCTTAAACAGGTTATGCTAAATCTTCTAGATAATTCCATAAAATACACCCCGGAAGGAACAGCAACTTTCATATTAGATCGTGAAAAAGATCATGCAATCGTAACTGTAAAAGATACAGGTGTTGGAATGAACGCTAAGGTCATACCAGATTTATTTCAAAAGTTCTCTAGAGCACCTAATGCAAGTAAAACCAATATCGTTGGTACTGGTTTAGGATTGTATGTAGCTAAAAAGATAATTGATGAGCATGGAGGTGAGATTTGGGCAGAATCAGAAGGTGAAGGAAAGGGCTCATCATTTTCATTTAAAATTAAGATTGTTTAGCTTGTATATTTTATATCTCGTTGTACCATAAGGTGAAATGAAAAAACGTCTTCTCTCAGGCATAAAAGCTACTGGTAAGGTTCATATAGGAAATTATTTTGGCGCCATGAAGCAATTTTTGGATTATCAAAATGATTATGATTCTTTCATAATGATTGTTGATCTGCACTCACTTAATCTTATACAAGACAAAGAGTTAATGAAACAGTTAACTGTGGACTTATATCTGGACTATTTAGCAATAGGGCTCGATCCTAAAAAAACAGTTATTTTTAAACAATCAGATGTTCCTGCGCATACTGAACTTTGTTGGATTTTCGATACTATTACAACAATGCCGTATCTAATGCGAGCTCATGCTTTCAAAGACGCAGAGGCAAAGAATAAAGAAATAAGTGTTGGGACATTTAATTATCCAGTGCTTATGGCCGCTGATATTCTTTTATATGATCCGGAAATAGTACCCGTTGGGCAGGACCAGAAACAACATGTTGAAATTGCTCGAGATATAGCTTTGAAATTTAACAATACATTTGGAGAAACTTTTAAATTTCCTAAAGAAATAATAAAAGAAGATGTAGCTGTTGTTCCCGGTATTGATGGAAAAAAAATGAGCAAAAGTTATGGTAATACTATACCTCTTTTTGCTTCTTATGAAGAAATAAAAAAAGCAGTTATGAGTATCCCAACAGACTCAAAAGGTGTAGCAGAATCAAAAAATCCTGATGAGACAATTATTTATCAAATACATAAACTATTACTGAACGAAACACAGAGAAAAGAAGTAGAAAGTAAATACATGTCTGGAGGACTAGGATACAAAGAAGCAAAAGAAATGCTTATTAATGATCTAGAAAATTTCATTGCACCTCTTAGAGAAAAAAGAGAGAAATTAGCTAAAGATAAAAAGAAAATATTAAAGCTGTTGAAGGAGGGTGGTGTAAAAGCTAATAAGGTTGCTAGTAAAAAACTTGAAGAGGTTAGGGAAGCGATTGGGGTGAGGTTGTATTAGGGATATGGTCAAATTACAACCACTATTAAATATAATAATGGTTGTAACAATTTTTATATTTACAACAATTAGTATTATTTTTTCTTTTAATAATTATGTACTAAGAGTTGATTTAACTTATAATTATTTAATATGTGGAACAGAAAAGCCTTTCTTTTGGATTTTTGATTTTAGTACAGCACCTCCTTTATTATTTTACGCATACATACCTATTTTTATAGTATCAATATTTTTTGGTTTATTAATTTTCTCAAAAAATAAAAAATGCAGATACAGTAGATTATTTTTCGGTATACTAATCTCTTTTTCTCTATGGATAATTAATACATTAGTTCAATGGGTTTCTTCCTATAACAATATTATTCTTTTAGCATGGCAATTGGATGCCGTCTTTGAAATATTAATTTTTTTATTTTGTATATGGTTTATATATGTATTTTTATATAAAAAAGAAATTGACTTTTGTTCAGGATCGATACTTATACTAATTTACTTAATAGTAGTTAGTTTATTACCAACCGAATTAAATATATATGCATACGACATTAAAAGCTGTGAGGGTGTAATTGGCTCTATGTGGTATTTTATATACTCATTTGAATTACTAAGTATTTTTTGGATTATTGGTATTTGTTTAAATTATTTACAAGTAAACAAAAGTATAACAATAAAAGAGAAAACCGAAATTATATTACTAACATCAGGGGTATGTTTTTTTCTAGGATTATTTTCTCTTTCAAATATTTTTGGGGAAATAACAAAAATTTATGAAATAAATTTAGTTGGACCATTAGGCATGGTTATTTTATTAGGAGTTGTAACTTTTTTAGTATTTAAATATAAGACATTTAATCTAAATTTCTATAGCTCTCAAATTCTTATATTTGTACTAGCCACATTAATATTTGCGATGATTTTAATTCAACATGTAAATTATTTACACTATGTTGCAATTAGTACTTTTATAATTGTGATTATTTTGGGTTTTATTATAGTAAAGATAGAGAAAAGTATTCAGGCCACAAATAATAAACTTCAATTACTAAATCAACAAAAATCAGCATTAATCTCTATTGTGACCCACGATATAGGTACACCACTTACCGTTTTAAAATGCTACGTATCCATGATTAAAGAAGAGCGAGATAGTAATATTGATGAAATAAAAATACCAATAAAATCTCTTGATGTTATTGAAAAATCCACAGAAGATCTAATACATGTAGTTAATGATTTTATGGAAGTTTGTAATATAGATGATAAAAAAATCATCTATGATATTCAGGAGACTAATTTAAAAATGTTAAAAAGAGAAGTAAAAATAAATTTAAAAAAAATATTAAAAAATAGTAGGGTATTATTTATTAGTGATAATATATCAAATAATATTAAAGTCCTTATTGACAGAGAAAAAATAATTCAATCAATTAAGACAATCTTAGGTAACTCAGCAAAATACTCGCAAAACGAGTACACAAAGTTAGAATTTGAATTAAACGGCAGTATGCTTAAAATCAAAATAACAGATAAGGGAATAAGAAACCTCCCAGAAACAACAGAAACATTGGTATCTAAATTTAGTAACACAAACAACCAAATTGAAGCAAACATTATAAGTAAAGATTTAGCATTATATACAACTAAAAAAATAATTGAGGCGCATAAAGGCTCTTTCTCAATTACTCAAAACGCAAAAGGTGAAACCATATTCTTAATAAGCTTACCTCGGATTAGGTAGTATTGACTTTTTAGTAAAATAGTGTATAGTTTGGAACATGAAAAACGCGATTAAATTTGTTTCAGCTTTTGCAATTTTGGCGATTATATTATCTGCTAATGCTTTATCTGTATCGGCGCAGTCTATTTACGGATCTCCTCTTACATCAGCATTTGGTATTGCTAGTCGTGGTAACTACGTTGCAGATGACTGGGGAACTAACCTTCAACTACATAGTCAATACCCATACGATAACCAAAACTATTTTGGTTCAGCATATGATCCTAGATATAACACCTATAACGGTTCTTATGGATATACAGGAACTACAGGAGGTGTAAATGGTGTTCCGGTACTAAGAGATTTAAACGACCCACGTGTATTTGATGAAGGTTTTGTTAACAATCCTGTAGGGTTCTTTGGTCTTCCAAATACTCCAAATTCTATGCGTTATTCTAACTACAACAATATGGATGTCGTAGACCAATACTACGCAAATTCGGGCAATTTTTACGGTAATACAGGAGGTAATATAGGTGGATATAATGGCGGTTACAATAACAGTTATTCAAGCAATAACTATGATTACAGTAGCTATACTTACGCAGACGACAGTATTTTCTATAATTACGTAGACTACTACACTCCTCAGTATTCTATATATTAAAAGTTGTCTTTTAATTAAACAACAGTATTGACAAATTAGCAAGTATGATATATAATTTTGAGGTGAGTTATTCAAGTGTTGTATTGTAGGTGCTATAATAAAATACGTTAATAATTATTAAACTTAAATTAAAAATATGAACGAAGGAAAATTTGGTGGAGTAGATCCACAAGAAACAGTGGCACAAAGTGGTGATGAATCTAGAAGAGGTTTTTTAAGAAAAGCTTTTCGTACATTAGCTGGAGCAACAGCTGGTTTAGGTGTTTTAGAAAGTGCAGATGCAGCTCCTCATAAAGTTGAGAAACTAGAAGTAAAGGCAGTTGGTGAAGTTAAAAGAATGGCTATGAATACTTTGTGGCAAACTCTTCATTTTACCGAGGATACATCATTAGATGAAAATCAACCAACTGTGGTGTTTGGATCAAGTACTGCCGAAAGAGAAGCTGCAGCTAAAAGTATAGTTTTACCGGCTGGACTAGAGGCTGGTGAAGTTGATGTGTTGGATATTGTTAAAGATGAAGCAGGTGCTGTGTTTTTCTTACTAGCGTATAGACTTGATAGAAAGGCTGAGTAGAAGGTAGGATTATCGAACTACAAGAACTTTGAAATCTTTTTTACGAGTATAGCTGGTCATCAGCTTGCTCGTTTTTTATTTACGGGGCATTTTTATCCCTTGACATACGTATAAATATAGTGTATAATATTGGGAGTTAAATATTAATTTATTAATTATGAATTCAATCAAAAACAAAAAAATAATATCTCTGATAATGATTGGTCTATTTGTATTGTCTGCTATCTCTATACTTCCAAATTCTGCATTAGCTGCCTTCACTTCTGCAACAGGTGGAGCAACAGCTTACAATCCTTCATATTCTGCACCATCTTATAACACAGGATCAGTTTACTCAGGGTCTAATTTTACTCCTAGTTCTTACACAAACTTTGATTCTAGTGTTAATTACGATTCATTCAAATACGACACTGGTTCTGTATACTCAGGATTTAACTTTACACCGAGTTCTTTTACTAACTATAACTACAACGATTTCTCTTACGACACTGGTTCTGTATACTCAGGTTTCGACTATACACCGAGTACATTTACTAACTTTGATTCTAATGTTGATTACGATTCATTCAAATACGACACTGGTTCTGTATACTCAGGTTTCGACTATACACCAAGTACATTTACTAACTTTGATTCTAGTGCTAATTATGGTTCACTTGCTTACGACACAGGTGCTATATACTCAGGATTTGACTACACACCAAGTAATATAACAAACTTTGATTCTAATGTTGATTACGGTGCATTCAATTACGAAACAGGTTCAGTTTACTCAGGCTTCGATTACACCCCTAGTACATTTACTGAATATGACGACGGTGCTGGTGAATTTGGCTTTAATGCAATAGATACTAGACAATTTAGATCATCAGAGGGATGTTGTGGTGAAGAATTGGTTGTAGCTCCAGAAGCTCAATTTGAAAGAAGACAAACAGGAGGCTCTTCACACTCAACTCCACAATACGAAAGAAGACAAACTGGAGGTGGTATGGGAATAATAAGCGACCTTCTAGATCTTGCTGTGGGTATCTCTACTTCAAAAAGTGATAACGACACTACAATAACAACAGACAGTCACGATAAGGTTACTTACAAAGTAAACAATACAGACAACTCAGACAGATCAGTTAGAAACAACTATACTTACACAGATAACAGTAAAATAGATAACTCTATTATAATAAAAAATTACTACAGCGATGGTGATAATGCTGGAGACAATGACAATCTTCGTGCAATATGTAGAGTTTCTGCTACACAAGTTAGAGTTGGTGATACTGTAAACTTTGTTGCTGATGTTAATGGTGGTAACTCTCCTTACGAATACAGATGGACTGGTGACGGTAGCGGTGATGAATCTTCTGAAACATTTAGATTTAACAGAGAGGGAACATATAGTTTATCTCTAAGAGTTACTGATGATTCTGGTGATACAGACACTGATGGATGTGCAACAGTTACAGTAAGCAATAACGGTACAAATAATACAAATAGCACTGGTGTAAACAATCCTCCAACAGGTAACCTAGCATCTCTTAGTTCAGTATTTCTTTCACAGGTTCCTTATACTGGACTTGCTGGTGAAGGTGGAATGTTAAAGATAGCTGGATACTTATTAGGAATACTTGTTTGGGCAGTTGCAATAGTGTACTTCATTGCAAAGAGAAAGAGTCGATTAGGTGTTAAGAATAAGATTGAAGCATTCAGAACATTCAACAAGTTTTCTCCAAAGATTGTTTAAAGAAAAAGCCCCAGAGATGGGGCTTTTTTCTATTTTAATTTTTCAATTACTTCTTCTATGCTCATTTGACCCAATTGACCCTCATCTCTACTTTCTAAAGATACTTTATTTGCTTCAATATCTTTGTCGCCGATGATTATAAAGTATGGAACTTTTTCTTGTTTTGCCTGGCGAACCTTTTTACCTAAGCCATTGTCAGAATCATCAAGTTCTACTCTTAAATCTAGCGCTCTAAGTTTATTTGCAATTTCTTTCGCATATTCATTATGAGATTCCATTACTGGTAAAACTTTTACTTGTACTGGAGATAACCAAAGAGGGAAGTTACCAGCGAAGTGCTCAATAATTACAGACAAAAATCTTTCAAGTGATCCAGCAACAGCTCTGTGTATCATAACAGGAGTCTTTTTTGTGCCATCTTTATCAGTATATTCAAGTTCAAAACGCTTTGGCATATTGAAGTCTAGTTGAGCTGTAGCTAACTGCCACTCACGACCGATTGCATCCTTAAACATGAAGTCTAGTTTTGGACCATAAAATGCTGCTTCACCAGCTACATATTTACAAGGAAGTCCTCTGTCATCAGCAATTTTCTTTAATGCTCCTTCTGCTTTTTCCCAAATTTCAGAACCACCAAGATATTTTTCTGGATTTTCTGGATCATGTGCAGAAAGTCTTACCCAGAAGCCTCCTTCATTCCACATACCTAATGATGTATAAAATTTTTCAATAACACTTACAACGATTCCAACCTCTTGTTCTATTTGATCTTCAGTACAAAATATATGACCGTCATCTTGAGTTAATGCTCTAACTCTAGATAAACCTAATAATTCACCAGATTGTTCATCTCTATAGCAAGTTGTTGCCTCCATGTATCTAACAGGGAGTTCTTTATAGCTTCTTGCTGAGCTAGCAAATATTTGTGTGTGATGAGGACAGTTCATTGGCTTCATTACAAAATCAGTATCTTGTCCGCGTACTTTAAAAAGTTCGTCTCCAAACTTTTCCCAATGACCAGATGCTTTATATAATTCAGGTTTTGTTATGTGAGGAATCCATACTTCTTGATAACCGTACTCTTTCTGAATACCTTTTATTTTATTTACTATTGCATTACGCATCGCAGTACCTTTTGGAGTAAACAGTGGCAATCCACCCCCAACAAGATCTGAAAAAGTAAAAAGGTCTAGTTCTTTACCTAGTTTTCTATGATCTCTTTCTTTTGCTTCAGCTTTCTGCTTTTTGTAAGCTTCTAGCTCTTCTTTAGTTTCAAATGCTAATCCATAAATACGTGTTAACATGTCGTTTTTCTCATCACCACGCCAATATGCACCTGCTATTTTATCAAGCTCAAAAGAATCTCCATCTATTTTTGATAAATCATCTATGTGTCCACCTCTACACAAATCAGTAAAATCTCCAGAAGTGTAAAGAGTTATTTTTTCACCACGTTCTGCTATCTCGTTTATAAGCTCTAATTTGTATTTATTATTTTTGTAAATTTCTCTAGCTTCATCTGGACTTACTTCTTTTCCTTCAAAGCTTTTCCAAGAGTTTAGCTTTTTGTGCATTGTCTTTTGAATCTGCTTTAAGTCTGCATCTGATATGGGAGAAGAGAAAAGAAAATCATAGTAAAATCCAGTATCTATAGCTGGACCAAGAGTTGGTTGTGCATCTGGATAATGCTCTAAAACTGCTGAAGCTAATAAGTGGGCAAGTGAATGTCTTTTATGTTCTAGTTGTTCGTTTTTCATATTTTTTGTTTATTGGGATAAGTATACAAAATTAATAAAAAAAAGCCCTTTTTGAAGGGCGATTTATGAGTTACAACAAATCACTCCTCCGGTAAGGCTTACGTAGTGGTTTTTGTTGTCGTGTTTTGAAACATGCAATTATGATACTATAAGAGTATAAATTAACAATATGGGAGATAAGAACCGAATGCAAGCATTAATATATGAAAATCCTCCTGAGGATATTAATCCTGAGGTTGAAAATAGACGTTCTGCATTGATGGAGGAAATGATGGTTTTATCTGCGGCAATTCATTACATTCATTCTGAGGGATCAGAAGAGCCAAATGAAGCAAAAAGAAGAAAAATTCAATGGAAAGATAAGGCTGATGAATTTATTTCTTTAGGATCTCAAGCAGATGCTAGTGAGATTATAATTTCTAATGAATTAGAAGAAGAAATTAAGATAGAGTTGAAAGACTTAGTTTTAATACCAACTGAAAGATTAAAAGAACTTAGAAATAATATTTTAAATATGGTAAATGTTCAAATTTCAAGTATTGATTTTTTTGATGATGAAGAAATTGATTCTAAAATTTCAGCCACAGAAAGGTTATATGGTTTATTTTTTATGTATGAGAAAGTTACTAAACATTTACAGATGAAAAGTAAGGTTGAATATAACTAAAACTATGCCAGATCTAGAAACACACGACCCATATTCAATTGATTTTAAGCAAGCACCAAAACCTGAAGATTTAGACAAGTTGTTACATTGGAGCAAACAAGATCTAAATGGTGTAATTGTGGAAACTGCAGGTCGAATTGATAAGTATGAAGCAAATAGGAGTGCTTTTTTAAAAAGCCCAGAAACATATCCAGATGGAGTTTTTGGTGAAATAACCAGAGGTCTTCAATTAATGCATGATGATATAACAAACGATAAAAAGTGGATAATTTTTATGTTGAAAGCTTTAGAAATAAAAAAAGCGGCAGAATTAGACTTACCAATACCTACTGGTAGAATTTAAATCTACATTCTTTTTTTGTTAAAATTATTATGTTAATATTAAAGGATAAATTAACAGTAATTAAATAATCACATGCCAGAAATTGAAACTTTATTACGAGGAGAAAAAGATTTTGTCTCAGCTCTTGCTGATATTTTAGAAATTGAAACTGAAGATATTGGTGACGTGATATTAGAAATAGAGAAAAAAGATATAAGTACACTTAATTTGTTACAAAAAACCGCATTAGGATATAAAGATAAAATAAAGGAAGAGATGAATGGTTTTTTTAATCTGGGAGAGAAAGATGAAATTGAAAATTTAATGCACCAAATAGATTTTGTATTGGATGCTATTGTTATTATTTGCGAACAAAAACAAAAAATTTTGGGATCTTTAGATTCAGAAAAGCCTGAAAAAATAGAAGATGAGGAAGACAGTGTTTTTGTGTTTAATTTAAGGAGTGAATTAGGTATAGAAGAAAATGCTGACATTGAGATTGTTGATGCAATAATGGAAGAAAAAGACTTTCAAAAAGTAGTTTTGGTAAAAATTGCATCTTTGAAAGAATCGGAAAGATTACAAACTGAACTTGATAATGCAATTTCTACTAACAATATTGGTAAAATTAAAAATATTAGACTCCAATTGGACACAGCTCTAAAAATAGCTTTAGCTGCATGTATCAAAAAAGAAGAATTAACTTCCGCCTAATCAACTTTCATTCTTTTAATCACCTCGGCGAGCAAACTAAGCTCGCCGTTTCTTTTTGAAACTTTACCTTTTATAGCGATGCATACTCCAGGCTCTATAACTTCTCTAAACTTTTGCATCATACTAGGGAACAAAACAACCTCAACACTGTCAGTAAAGTCTGATATTTTTATAAATGCCATGTCGTCATTCTTTTTTGTTCTTATAATTCGTACAGTTTCTATGATTCCGCAAACAGTAGTAGTTGTTCCTTCTATACCTTTTTCTCTTACTGTGGCAATTTCAGCTGCATTTTTCTTCATTTTTTCTCTAAAAGGTTCAAGAGGATTACCTGAAATATATAAACCAAGAAGTTCTTTCTCCCAGTTTAGTCTTTGTTCAGTAGATATTGGTTCACCTTTTTCTAATTTAAGTGATACATGATTAACTTCTGCACCAAAGAGGGAAGCCTGACTAGAGTCGCCTTTAGCTATTTCTTTATTATATGCAAGTAGTTTTTCTAGGTTATAAAATAATTCTGATCTGTCACCAAGAGAATCAAATGCACCAGTTTTTATTAATGATTCAAGAGACTTTTTATTTAAATTTCTATCAGTTATTCTTTCAAGAAAATCAGCTATCGATGTAAATTTACCCTTTTGTTTTCTATTTTCTATTATTGTATTTGCTATTCCTTCACCGAAATTTTTAATAGTTGTGAGTCCAAATCTAATTGCATCACCAACTACAGTAAAGTCCGCGAAACTTTCATTAATATCTGGAGGTAAAACATCTATATGCATTCTTTTACATTCATTTACCATTTCTGCTACTTTTTCTGTGTCACCTTGATCTGCAGTCAGAACGCTAGCCATATAAATATTTGGATAATTAGCCTTCATGTATGCGGTTTGATATGCAACACGTCCATAACAAGCTGCGTGGGCTTTGTTAAATCCATAAGCAGCGAAAGGTTCTATAAGTAACCATAGCTCTTCTGCCTTTGCTTCTGACATTCCATTAGTAACTAGACCTTTAAATAATTTTGCTTTTTCTGCTTGCATAACTTCGGGAATTTTTTTACCCATAGCTTTACGAAGTTTGTCAGCTTCAAGCCAAGAATATCCTGCTAATTTTATGGCAATCATCATAACGTCGTCCTGATAAGTAATAACACCGAAAGATCGATCTGTAATTTCTTCCATTCGAGGATCAAGATACTGTACTAAGTCAGGGTTGTGTTTTCTTTCAATATATTTAGGAATAGATTCCATTGGACCTGGACGATAAAGAGCAACCATAGCGTTTATATCGTAAATAGTAGAAGGCTTTAGCTCTTTTAATGACTTAGTCATTCCAGAACCGTTAAGTTGAAAGACACCAATAGTTTCACCTCTGGCTAGCATTTCAAAAGTTTTTTTATCATCCATAGGAATAGCTTCTATATCTATATCGATGTTGTGTATTTTTTTAACTAACTTTACGGCAGTAGATAATATTGCAAGATTTTTTAAACCAAGAAAATCAAATTTTAAAAGGCCAACGCCATCCTCACCAACAGAGTGCATGTTGTATTGTGTAATAAGCTTGTCTTCGTTTTTTGGATCAAACTGTAATGGAACATCAACTGTTAATGGATCAGGGGAAATAACAATACCGGCAGCATGAACACCAATATGTCTTGCACAGCCCTCAATTTTTTTTGCCATGTCTATAATTTTTTTGAAGTCTGCATTTTTCTTATACTTTTCTGCAAGCTCTGAAACTTCAGTAAGAGCTCTTTTTATTGTCATAGGAAAGCCCTGCGAACCCATAGGAATGAGTTTTGCTATTTCATCTCCTATTTGATAATCATAACCAAGAGCGCGAGTTGTGTCTCTAATAGATCCACGAGCGAGCATAGTACCGAATGTACCTATTTGAGCGACATGTGCACTACCGTACTTTTTCCTTGCATACTCAATCATTTCATCTCTTCTATCTTCGGCATAATCCATATCAACATCGGGAGCACTCGGTCTCTCTCTGTTTAAGAAACGTTCAAAGGGAAGTTTGTACTCAATCGGATTAACATTTGTAATACCTGCAAGATATGTGACAAGGGAACCAGCAACAGAACCTCTAATAGTTGTAAGAATTCCATTTTCTCTCGCATATCTAAGAAGATCAGCAACTACTAAAAAGTATTTTGAATAACCTTTTTCCTTAATAACATCTAACTCATATTCCATTCTTGTTAAGATTTCTTCAGTCTTTTCAATTTTTCTAACTTCAATACCTTCTTCAACGATACGACGAAATTCTTCATCGGGAGTAAGACCGCTATCAATTACATAATTAGGGAACTTCCAAACAGCAATTGGTATATCTATATTGCACATATCAGCAATCTTTTGTGTATTAGCTAGTGCTTCTGGAAGATTTTTAAAGTACTCATTAGCTTGTTTTTGTGTGATAAAAGAGAAATCCTCATTTTCATCGTAATAGTTAGCATTACCAAAACTTTGTTGCACTGACATTAATGTTCTTCGCGCCTCACGATCCTCTTTTTTCATGTAAAAGACATTTTGAGATGCAACAAGTTGAGTATTAGATTCTTTTGCGAATGCAATTATTTTTTCTTCTAGTTGTGTATGGTTTTCTATTTCAGGATGACGAGATATTTCTAAAAAGAAATTTTCTTCTCCGTAAGTTTTTTTATAAAAAACAACTAAATCTAAAGCTCTTTCTTTATCCCCAACATCAAGAGCATTACTTATCTCACTATTAAAATCAGGTGAAATACAAACAAGACCATCACTCCATTTTTGAATAGTTTCTTTATCTATTCTTGGCTTATAATAAAAACCTTCAAGATGGGCATCTGTCACAAGCTGAATAAGATTCCTATAACCAGTCATATCTTTTGCAAGAAGAATCAATCTCGTTCTTCTGTTATCAATTCTTGATTCTTTATCTTTTCTTGTTCTAATGGCGACATAGGCATCTATTCCTATGATTGGCTTTATTTCAGCTTTTTTACATTGTTGGAAAAAGTCTATTGCAGCATAAAGATTACAATTATCTGTCAGCGCTAATGCCTTCATATTGTCCTTTTTTGCAGCTTCTACAAGCTCTTTTATCTTTGGAAGAGCATTAAGTAGGGAAAAGTGGCTGTGGACGTGAAGATGTGTAAAGCTGTATTTCATGCCTGGTATAATAGCACATGAGATATGAAACTAAATTGGCCAAAAAATAATAAAATAAAATACCTTATTGGTATAGATGAAGTTGGTAGAGGACCATTGGCTGGGCCTGTAACTTTAGGTATTTTTATTTTAGATAAAAAGTCTTTATTAAAATTTAATAATTTTTTAAAAACTATTTCACTTAAAGATTCTAAGCAACTTTCTCACCTTCAAAGAATAGAAATCTTCAAAAAAATAAAAACCAAAAACTTTTTCTACGGTACTTTTTCTGTGAGTGCAAAGCAAATAGATAAAAATGGTATTTCTCATTCAATAAAATTCGCAATAAAAAATTTATTAAAAAAACAAAGTACTCTTAATACTCATATTAGATTAGATGGTTCACTAAAGGCTCCGGCTGAATTTATTTATCAAGAAACAACAATAAAAGGCGATGAGAAAGATCCGCTAATTGCATTAGCTTCTATTGTTGCAAAAGAAACTCGAGATAGTTATATGGTGAAATTATCATCAAAATATCCTAAATATGAATTTGAAAAACATAAAGGTTATGGCACAAAAGCCCACAGGATGGCCATAAAAAATCACGGATTAACTGAGGTTCATAGGAAGAGCTATTGTAGTAATATATAATTTAAATATGAAAGAGGATAAAGCTCCAAAAATTGATAGTGAATTAGATGCATGGATAGCTAGTAGTCCATATATGAAAGGGGCAATTATTAAGCATTTAGAAGAAGACCATATGATTTGGTATGCAGGTGACTTGGAAAGTGCTGAACCAATTGCTGCTGTTTCTGCAGTAGAAAAAGATGGCAAATTGTTTGTGAGTTTTGCTGCCTCTCCTAAAGAATATCCATATATGGGGTTACAAATGTTAAAGGTTGCTGCGGAATACGCATTAGAAAAGAAACTTCAGATTAATTTATTTGCAACAACTGATTCATTAGGATATTACTTAAGATTAGGTTTTAAAAAAGTAGATACAAATGAAACAATACAAACTGAATTACAAATTGATCCTGAAGATCTTTTAAATCACCCAGACTATTTTGAATAGGGTTTATTGCCAAAAATAAAAAATACTGTATAGTATTTGACTATATGGTAAACCGAATGCGAGCAACAAGTGGTCATAGAAACAATCGAAGATCACATCATAAAATTGATAAACCTACTCTTTCTAAAGACGAAAAGGGTGTTATTCACATGAGTCACAGAGCATCACCTACTACAGGTGAGTACAGAGGTAGACAAGTTATAGACGTTTTGAAGAAAACAATAAAGAAGCAAGCTAAAAAAGCTCCTTCAAAAACAGAAGGTAAATAAAATAAAAACCAAGTGCATAAGTACTTGGTTTTTATTTTAACTTTATCTGATATAATGTTTTTTGTTAGTACAAATCTATGGCAAATCGGCACCTTTCACGTTCAGTAGTTCTACAAACTCTTTTTGAGTGGGACTTTAATGGTAAAAATTCTTCCTTCGCAGAAGAAGTGTTGTCTCGTAACTCTGTTGAGTTTGCTCCAGGTGCAGCAGATTTTGATTTTATGAAAAGACTCCTAATTGGTATTTTAGATAAACAAGAAGAAATTGAGACAATAATAGCAAAAGCAGCTCCTGATTGGCCGGTAGAAAAAATATCTCTTGTTGATAGAAATGTTTTAAGAATAGGTCTTTTTGAACTTCTTTTTGCAGATAGAGCTGAAGTTCCTGCAAAGGTTGCAATAAATGAATCAATAGAATTAGCAAAGTCTTTTGGTGGAGATACTAGCGGTAAATTTGTTAACGGTGTACTTGGAGCTGTTTATAAAGAAATAGGTGAACCTGGTAAGGAAGAAGCAACTTTAAATAAAAAAGTTGAATTACCCGTTGAAAAACTACCAACAGAACAAAAGGTCGGTGCTGTAATTTATTCTGAATATGAGGGGGATATATATTTTTTGTTGGTGCATGATGTTTTTGGAAGATGGACACTTGCAAAAGGAGATGTTGAAGAAGGTGATACTCCAGAACAAAGTCTCGTAAAAGAATTAGTTAAAGAAACAGGTATGCAAGTTACTATAAAAGAAAAGCTGGGTGAAACAGAGTACATTGCTCATCATCCAGAAAAAGGTAAAAGAAGAAAGCAAATATCTTATTTTCTAGCGCAAAGTGACTTTACAGATCCTATTCTTTCTAGTAATGGAGGACTAGATGATATTAAATGGTTTAAAGTAAAAGATATTGTTGACCTTAATTTTTATGATGATATTGTGCCTCTTATGACTAAAGCAATACATATTATTTTAAAATCTAACTCATAAAATATGGACATAGAAAGAGCAGAGTCAGCTATAGGAGCAACATTTAACGACAAAAAGCTACTTAAAACAGCTTTTACTCACAGGTCTTATATAAATGAAACTAAAGCAAAAGATGAGCACAATGAGAGATTAGAGTTTCTTGGAGATGCGGTACTTGAACTTGTTATTACTGATTTTTTATTTAAAAAATATCCTAAAAATAATGAAGGCGATTTAACATCATTTAGGGCTTCACTTGTAAATACTCAAACATTATCAACAATATCTTCTAAATTAGGGTTTAATCAGTTCTTGTTATTATCAAGAGGTGAATCAAAAGATACAGGTAGAGCTAGACACTACATATTAGCAAATACATTTGAGGCTGTAGTTGGAGCACTATATTTAGATCAGGGTTACGAAGCTTCACAAAAATTTATTGCTGATAATCTATTTGATCAAATAGATGAGATAGTTGCAAAAGGTTTATGGATAGATGCTAAAAGTTCTTTCCAAGAAAAATCTCAAGAATTTATTGGAGCTACTCCATCTTATAAAACTATTCATGAAGAAGGTCCAGACCATGATAAAAATTTTACTGTTGGAGTTTTTATAGAGGACAAAGAAATTGGTCGCGGTGTTGGAAAATCAAAACAAGAAGCAGAGCAACTCGCAGCTAGAGAAGCACTAAAGAAAAAAGGCTGGATATAATATATGCGATTAAAGACTTTGGAAATTTCAGGATTCAAGTCATTTGCTAAAAAAAGCATGCTTGATTTTGATTCACCAATATCTGCAATAGTTGGGCCGAATGGTTCTGGTAAATCAAACATAGCAGAATCATTCCGTTTCGTACTTGGAGAACAATCTATAAAATCGATGAGAGGCAAGAGAGGAGAAGATTTAATTTTCAATGGTACTCAATCAGCTAGTAAACAAAACAGAGCTAGTGTTAAGGTTGTATTTGATAATAATGACAGAACATTACCATTGGATTTTGATGAAGTAAGTATTGAAAGAGTTGTTAATAGAGATGGTGCTAATGAGTATTTTATAAACAACTCTGGAGTTAGACTTAAGGATGTTGTAGAGCTTTTAGCATCAGCCAATATTGGATCATCAGGTCATCATATTATTTCTCAAGGTGAAACTGACAGAATTTTAAATACGACTCCAAAAGAAAGGAGAGCGATGTTTGAAGATGCTCTAGGGTTGAGAATTTTTCAATATAAAAAAGTAGAAAGCCAGAAAAAATTACAAAAGACACAAGAAAATATAGAGCAAGTTCAGTCTTTAAGAAAAGAAATAATTCCACATATAAGATTTCTTAAAAAACAAGTTGAGAAAATAGAAAAAACAAAGGAGCTTATCGAGTCTCTGAAAGTTTTTTATAAAGAATACTTAAAAAGAGAAGAGGTATATATAAAATATTACACTAGAGATATAACAAGTCAGCTTGAGGTGCCACAGCAGAATCTTGTAGCTTTTAATCAAAAACTAGAAAAAGTTAAGAAACAATTTGAACAAACAAACAATACTGTTCAATCAGATCTAGACAGAGAACTTAGTGAAGTTAATGTAAAAATTAGCGACTTTAATCGACAATTAGGACAAATGGAGGGTGAGAAAAACTCCTTGATTAGAATGAGAAATAGCTACTCATACAAAAGTGTAGCTGTTCAAACTATTTCTGTAGAAAAAATAGAATCATTGAAATTTGACTTGGAAAATTTAATAATAGAAGCTGAGAGTAGTGAAGATACTGGTTTTATAAAATCTATTATTTCAAAAATAAGAAATGTTTTTTCTAAATTCATACAAGACACGACCGATAGAGAAGAGGACGCTGAAAAAAATAACTTTGATGAGCAGATAGCTGAAATAGAAAATAGGTTTACTCAGACAGAAAAAGAAGTTAAAGAGTTAGAATCTTTGAAAGTAAATTTAATTAATAAAATTCGAGAAGAGTCTGAAAAAAGTAAGGGAGGCGAAAGAGAGATTTATGAATTAATGACTCAGAAAAACGATTTAGAAACAAAAATAAATCATCTACGTTCCGAAAGAGAAAAACTTATCAGAGATGAGGAAGAATTTAAGAGAGAACTTGGAGAGGGGGCTATTTTAGTCGGTCGTGATGTAACTAATTATGATGATATTATTTTGAATGAAAATGAATTTCTATCAGAAAATAGAAGTATTCAACAGGAAAGAAGAAGAGAATTAGAAAAGATGAAGATTCGTGTAGAAGAGTTTGCAGGAGGAAATAGTGAGGAAATATTAAGAGAATATGCTGAGGTAAATGAAAGAGATGAGTTTCTAATGAAAGAAATTGAAGACTTAGAAAAATCATCAGAATCTCTTAAGAGTCTGATACTTGAATTAGAAGAAAAAATAGATGCACAATTTAAACAAGGTATACAAAAAATAAATGGTGAGTTTCAACGCTTATTCGAGATTATGTTTGGTGGTGGTGAAGCAGCACTTAAATTAGTTAGACCACAAACAGGAAAGAGGCAAGAGGAAATAGAATTAGGTGAAAATGATGACGGGGAGGAGATGGTTGAAGAAAAGGAAACAGAGGAAGGAATTGATATCGATATAAGTCTACCTAGAAAGAAAATAAAAGGCTTAATGATGCTTTCTGGTGGAGAAAGAGCTCTAACCTCAATTGCTCTTTTGTTTGCAATGTCAGCTGTTAATCCACCACCGTTTATTATTCTAGATGAAACTGATGCTGCGCTTGATGAAGCAAACTCAAGAAAATACGGTGATATGGTAGCCCACTTAGCAGAGCATTCACAACTTATAGTTATAACTCACAACAGAGAGACAATGAGCCGTGCAGGGGTTCTTTATGGAGTAACAATGATGCAAGGAATATCACAGTTACTGTCTATTAAGTTTGAAGACGGTGAAAGATACGCTAAATAACAACTTCCATTTCTAATTTTCTATCATCAAGATTAGCAGCTGTGATTTTAACTTTTACAGAATCTCCAAGAGTGAACTTTTTACCAGTCGATCTTCCAAGCATGCAGTAACTTTTTTCTTGTAACTCAAAAAACTCCTTACCGAGTTTTGATACATGAACCATTCCTTCTGCGCCAGTATCATTTAACACAACAAATATTCCAAATGGCGCTACACCAGAAATAATTCCATCAAACTGTTCACCGATATGGTTCTTCATAAACTCTACTTGTTTGTATCTTATTGAATTTCTTTCAGCTTCTTGAGCTGCTATTTCCTGAGTTGTTGCTTTTTCTGCAATTTTATTAAATTGTTTTTGATCTCGTGGATCTATCTTTTGATTACTTATTAAAGAAAACAATATTCTATGAACAATAAGATCAGGGTATCTACGAATAGGTGAGGTAAAGTGTGTGTAATATTCAAAAGCTAAACCGAAGTGTCCTGAATTAGAAGTTGCATACACAGCCTTACTCATTGTTCTTATAGCTGCTGTACTAACAAGAGACTCTTCAGCTTTTCCAGAAACTTGAGCAAGTAATGCATTTATATCTTGAGCTTTAACATCACCATTTTTATCTAAAGGTAAAACATAACCAAGAGCTTTTAAAAATACAGATAGCTCCTGAATTTTTTCTCTTTCTGGCACACCGTGAACACGGTACATTAATTCACACATACCATTATGAGTTTTCTTGCATGTATCGTGTATATATAATGCAACATGTTTATTTGCTAAAAGCATAAACTCTTCCACAAGAGAATGTGTATCTAAATGAGGTTTTTTATAAACCCGAAGAGGAACACCGTCTTCATCTAGTTCAAATTTAAACTCATCTTTTTCAAATCTAATAGCACCTGCTTCTAATTTTTTCTTTGCTAGTTTTTTAGATAAATCATGCAAAATATTTAATTCTTCAAGAAATTCTCCTGACTGGTTGTCTAAAACTTCTTGAGCATTTTCATAAGTAAAACGTTTATCTGAATTTATAACAGTCTTACCAAACCACTCATTTAAAACTTCAGCATTTTTATTTATTTCAAAAACAGCACTAAAAGCTAGCTTATCTTCTTTAGGATTAAGACTACACATATCGTTTGAAAGTATCTCAGGCAACATAGGAATTGTTCTATCAACCAAATAAACAGAGAACTCTCTTTCGAAAGATTCTTTATCTAATTCTGTCTTAGGTCTTACAAAATGAGAAACATCTGCAATATGTACACCAATTTTATAATTACCATTATCAAGCTTTTCTACAGACAATGCATCATCAAAATCCTTAGCATCAACAGGATCAATAGTAAAAGTCGTGATATTTCTAAAATCAGTTCTTAGTGCAATCTCTGAGCTAGGTATTGGTGACCACTTTGCCTTTAGTTGTTTTGCTTCTTCAATTAACACAGCAGGGAAGTCTGTATCGAATCCTTTATCAAGAATAATCGCGCGCATTTCTACTTCATGCTTACCTTTAGCACCTAAAACCTCTAAAATCTTTCCTTCAGGTCTCTCTTCACCTTTATTCCATTTTGTTAATTCAACAAAAACTTTATCGTCATGCTTTGTTTTAGAGCATTCATTTTTTGGTAAAAATATATCTACATACATTTTATGATTATCTGCAACAAGTAAGCAACCATTATCTAAAGCTTTAGCATCGATTGTTCCGACGAACTTAGTTTTTACTCGTAACAATATCTCAACAACCTCACCTTGAAGCTTGTTGTCTTTTAACCCTGGCAATATTTTTACCTTAACAGTATCTCCATGAAGAGAATGGTTTAATAAAGTAGTCTGTATTTCAATATCCCCTTTGTCTGAATCTGTATGAGCAACGTAGCCTATTTTTTTTAAAGGGCTAATTTTAATAACATCTTCTATTTCTTGAGTCATAATAATGGTAGTATACAGGAAATAGGGAATAGGAAATAGTGTTTTTTTATTTTCTCAATTTCCTATTACCTATTTCCTAGATAAATTGACATTTTCTACTATTTTGGTACTATTTCGCCCATGTTAAAAATCAGATTACAGAGGACAGGAAGGAAGCATGAACCAACATTCAGACTTGTTTTGACTGACTCAAAGAACTCTACAAAGAGTGGTAAATTTTTAGAAATATTAGGTTCTTACGATCCTCGCAACAAAGATCAAGCAGTTTTCAAAGCTGACAGAATAAAGTACTGGCTTTCACAAGGTGTAAAAGTTACAGATACTCTTCATAACCTTTTGATTACTAGAAAAATAATTGAAGGTACAAAAATAAACGTACTACCACAAAAGACTCCTATAAAGAAAGAGGGCGAACCTGAAGTTGCACCAGCAGCACCAGTAGCTGAAACAGCTCCTGTAGTTGAAGTAGTTCCAGAAGAAAAGAAAGAGGAAGAAGTTGTTGCAGAAGTTGCACCAGGAGTACAAGCATAATTTTGCTTTACCAATCAAACTTAAGCTATATAATAATAAAAGGTTACTTTTACTGGATAAATGATATTTATGGAAAAAGATCACGAATTTCTTGAATACGTAGTTAGAGCATTGGTTGATAAAAAAGAGGCAGTTAAAGTAGACAGAACCGTTGATGAAATGGGTGTTTTACTTACATTAGCTGTTGATCAAGAAGACATGGGTAAAATAATTGGTCGCCAAGGTAATACAGCAAAAGCTATTAGAACTCTTCTAAGAGTAGTTGGTATGAAAAATAACGCTCGAGTTAATCTTAAAATTACTGAACCTGATAGTTTTAGACATGGAGGTGGTTCAATAGAAAGAAGCTTTGATGATGTTGTAGACGAGTTAAAAATATAGACTCTAATTTTCAATGAAGACATTTCATATAGTTACGCTTTTCCCAGAAAGTTTTGAATCTTATTTCAATTCATCTATAATCGCACGCGCCATTAAAGATAAAAAAATAAGTATTAAGTTATATAACCCAAGAGATTTTACAGATAAAAAGGGTGCGCGTGTTGATAATAAACCATACGGTGGAGGTCCAGGAATGGTACTAGAAGCTTTGCCTGTTATAAAAGCAGTAGCTAAAGCTAAGGGTAAAAAAAATAAAGTAAAAATATATTTCTTAAATCCTGGCGGAAAACAATTTACAAATGAAGTTGCAAAAAAAGACGCCAAAAATTTTAAAGACATACTATTCGTGTGTGGACGATATGAAGGAATAGATGCTCGCATAAAGAAAGTTTTTAAAATGGAAGATATTTCAATCGGACCATATGTACTTACTGGTGGAGAAATAGCGACAATGGTAATGGTTGACTGTATTTCAAGGCAGGTTAAAGGAGTCCTTGGATCATTTGATTCTATTGAAGAAAACAGAATATCTTCTCACGATGTTTATACAAGACCAGAAAAATTTACATACAAGAAAAAGAAATATTCCGTTCCAGAAGTTTTACTTAGTGGCAATCATGCAAATATAGATAAATGGAAAAATGGAGATAAGTAGTATACTAGCCCCCTAATTCATTTTCTGTTAAAATCATCATATTATTCTAACGGTAAAACGAGATGAAAAAAATCTTAATAGGTTTAGTTGTTGTGGTTATTGTGGGTATAGTTTTTGTATTATCTATAGGTAGAGCGCCTAAAGATGTACAAAGAGCAGAAATAAATGATTCTCAAGATCAAGCACAAAACAGCACAACAACAACTCCTGTTGTATTTAATGAAAATCTTCAGAAAAGCATAGAAGATTTTGATTTATCAAAACTAAATTTCAAATTTACAGGTTATGGTCCAGGTAAATCTCACGATGGAACTTTCAACGGCATCTCTATTGCAAACATAGAACACAACAACGACTACATTACAAAAGGTACTATAAAGTTTTTCACTGAATCTATAGATACTGGAATAGATAAGCTTGATACACACCTTTGTGCTGAAAACTTTTTTGATTGTGCAAAGTATAAAGAAATACAATTCACAATTACAAACGTGACAAGAAAAAGTGCGACAGCTCTTGATGTTGCTGGAGATCTAACAATGAAAGGTATTACAAAACAAGTAACATTTGAAGTTAAACAAGACGGCGTAAAACTATCTTCTGATTTCATTCTTGATGTAAATCAATTTGGATTCACAGCACCAGATATAGTTGATAATGAAGTTAGAATACAGTTTGATACAGCGCTATAATGACAGATGATCGGGACTTTAAAATATCAACGGATGTATTTGAGGGTCCTTTAGATCTACTGCTTTCGCTTATTGAAAAAAGAAAGTTACTAATAAACGACATCTCTCTAGCAAAGGTAACAGATGATTACATATCTCACGTAAAAGAGATGGAGAAATTTTCTCTTAACAAAACATCTCACTTTATATTGATAGCATCTACACTACTCTTAATAAAATCGAAATCTTTATTACCTTCAATTGACCTTACTCCTGAAGAAGAGCATGACATTTCAGAACTAGAGACAAGACTGAAAATTTATCAAATATATAAAAATGCATCAGAAAATATATTAAACAAATTCTGTGTCACACCAATGTTTGATAAACAAGAAGTTAAAAATCAAACTGTAGTATTTGCTCCAAGTAAACAAATTAATCTTAAGGATATTCACAGTGCAATTCTAAATGTTATAAAATCTATTCCTAAGGTAGAAAAAGTTCCAGAAGCTGTAATAAAAAAAGTAATAAGTATAGAGGAGATGATAAACAAGCTAACCTTCAGAATTCAAGACAGACTAAGGATGAGTTTTAAAGAATTTGCTGGAGATGGGGGATTAAGTAAAGTAGAAAAAGTAGACATAATTGTTAGTTTTCTTGCAATGCTAGAACTTGTAAGGCAAGATGTTTTAAAAGTTGATCAGGAAAATAAATACGGAGACATTAATATGGAAACAAGGAGTGTATCTGTACCAAAATATAATTAAAAAAATATGAATCTACCAATTGAATCACAAATTGAATCTATACTTTTTTGGAAGGGAGAAGCTGTATCAATATCAGAACTTTCAAAAATTCTTAATACTTCCACGGAAAATATTACAGAAGGTATAAAATCTCTTACAACTTCCTTAGAAGGAAGAGGAATCAAGGTGGTTTCAAATGGTGACGAAGTTACACTCTCAACCCATCCTGAAATGTCTGGATTTATAGAAGACCTAACAAAAGTAGAATTAATAAAAGACCTAACAAAAGTCGCTCTTGAAACTTTGTCAGTAATAATTTATAGAGGTCCTGTAACACGTAGCGAGGTAGATTATATTAGAGGAGTTAATTCTCAATTTATAATAAGAAATTTACTAATAAGAGGTCTTATTGATAAGATAGATAATCCTAAAGACGAGAGATCTTTTTTGTATCAACCAAGTATAAAATTATTACAGCTACTAGGTATTACAAATCAACAAGAAATGCCGGATTTTGAAAAAATAAAATTAGATGTCAGTGCTTTTATAACAGATAAAAAAGATGGACAAGATTCTGAAGAAAAATAAAGAGCTCTTTTTATTTGGTGGGGTAATAGTAATTTTACTATTAATCTTAATTGGTCTTTTTGTATTTTCTAAAATTAATGATAGCAAGAAGCAAGCTGCGGAAAACAAGATACAAGAAGAAGTTATAGTACCCACTAATCCTTTTACTAGTCTAGACCTGGAAGCAAAGTCAGTATTTGTTAAAAATATTTCAACAGGAGAAGTGATCTTTAGTAAAAATGAAAATCAGATCCTTCCACTTGCATCTATAACAAAACTAGTAACAGCAGGGACAGCATATGATCTATTTGGTCCAGAAAAAATAATAACAATAAAAGACTCGGACTTACTACAAGAAGGCGATGTCTCTGTCTATACAGGGGAAACTTTTAGCGTAAAAAGCTTAATAGACATAATACTAATATCTTCATCCAATGACTTATCCTCAGCTCTAGCATCTGGCATAGAATCAAAAGAAAATTTTATAAAGCATATGAACATCTTTGCCAAAAAGGCTGGTCTTGAAGATACAACTTTATTTAATGAAACAGGATTAGATATAAACACTACCGAAACTGGTGGTACTGGTACAGCTAGAGATATTTCAACCCTAGCTGAATATATTTTTACAAAATATCCATCTATATTCGAAGCTACTAAAATTAGTCAAATCAAAAAAACTTCTATGGAAGGAGTTGCTCATATTTTTTATAATACAAACTCAATAGTTAATACGTTACCAAACATACTAGGTTCAAAAACTGGCTATACAGATATGGCGGGAGGAAACTTAGTTGTAATAATAGATCCGGGCTTAAATACTCCAATAGTAATAACTGTTCTAGGGTCAACAAGAGAAGGGAGATTTAGTGATGTAGAAAAATTAACAGAAGCTTTATTAACATATTTCTCGGAAAAGGAATAATAAAGTATAATGTCAAAAATAATATGATAGTAGACGTTGTAAAAGTAATATTACCATCAGTTCTAGCGTTCTTAGTTGGAATAGCTATAACTCCCTACATTTCAGAACTTCTATATAAACATAAAATGTGGAAGAAGAGGGCGAAACAGTTTGCGGTTGATGGTCACGGCAGTCCAATTTTTGATAGCACATTAGATAAAGAAAGATTAACTCAGACTCCACGCTTAGGTGGTTTAATTATTTTTATTTCTGCAACAACAGTTGGTTTTATAATTTGGCTTATTGCAAGAATTTTCGATATAGACTTATTAGATAAAATAGAATTTATAAGCAGAAACCAAACATGGATACCATTCGCTACATTTATAGTTGGTGGAACAGTTGGATTTATTGACGATATTTTAGAAGTAAGAGGGGACGGTAAACATATAGCTGGCGGTTTACCACTTTTTATAAGACTAGGTGTTGTTGTTACTGCAGGACTTCTAATTAGTTCTTGGTTCTTTTTAAAACTAGATGTTAATACATTAACTATTCCTTTTTTTGGTGAAGTTATTGTTGGATGGTTAATAATTCCTACATATACACTAATAATAATGGCGATATATGCGGGTGGAGTTATAGATGGAATAGATGGATTAGCTGGAGGATTATTTGCAATAATGTTAACCGCATACGCAGTTATTGCATTTGATTTAAATCAGGTAAATCTAGCAGCATTTATAATGCTCATTGTTGGGTCAATATTGGCATTTTTATGGTTTAATGTGCCACCCGCTAAGTTCTATATGTCTGAAACTGGTTCAATGGCACTTACGATGACATTAGCTGTTATTGCTTTCATGACAGACTCATTAGGAGGTGGGTCTGGATTGAGTGTTTTACCGATAATCGCTTTACCACTCTTGGTAACAGTAGCTTCAGTAATAATACAAGTTCTTTCAAAAAAATTACGTAATGGCAAAAAAGTATTCCTAGTTGCTCCACTACATCATCATTTTGAAGCAAAGGGATGGCCTCCATATAAAGTAACAATGCGTTATTGGATCTTTACAGTTATCTGTTCTGCTACTGGAGTTATAATTGCGTTGCTGTAAATTTTATTTATGACAGAAACACATTCAATATCTACCGAAAATAGTGTTTGTGTTGATTATGAATTCTTAATTGATAATTTAAAAACCGAATATTTTAAAGAAAAAGAAATAATAGGTGCCTTAGTGTCACTTATGGAACAAATACGTGAGGGTATAAACACTTATGACACTATTCTTAGTGATGAAACTGGCGCTAGATTAATTTCTCTTGTGTTTAGAAAAGTTATAAATGAAGCAAGAAGAATAGAGAATCATACACCAGTGTCAACGTTTTTTTTGGCAACTGGTCAAGATGTAGGAACAGGAGAATTAATTAGTATAGAGAATTATTTAGCTAAAAAAAATAAAGGTATTTCAAGAGCGTTAGTTGTAACAGAATATATGTACTCAGGTGAAAGCATGCAATACCTAGGAGAAATTTTGAATAGATTAGAAATAGATTCTACTATTATTAGCTTAGCAACAGAACATGAGCCTGAAGATTATAGAAACAGGGAACTTATACATATTCCAATATATTCTGGAAAAAGTGAATCACAAATACTGGTAACACGCTCCGGTCGTAAATATAGTGGTGTAAAAAAGAAAGAATATAGGCAATCTCCACACCCCATAAAAGACTCGGCTCTGGATATGCAAATTATAGCTGACGTTAGACATGATGTAGATTTGATTGCTAAAGAATTAATAAAACTTATACCTAATAAGTAGAACCTTGTTATAATATTCAAATGGCGCGACTACAAAAAATCGATAGAACTTTTCTGATAATAGTATCTATAATTACTTTCTTAGGTTTTTTTATTTTTTTGTCAGCATCTCTGGGATTAACAGCACAAGACTCAAAGCTTTTATCTTCAAGATTATTAAATCAACTTTTTTTTGGATTATTTTTTGGAAGTATTGGTGCATTAATTACTGCAAACATAAACTTTGTTTTTTGGAAAAAATATTCTTTCTGGATTTTACTAGCATCGATAATATTAACTCTACTAGTATTTATACCGGGACTAGGAATGGAATCTGGCGGTGCAAAACGATGGCTAATTATTGGTAAGTTCTCATTTCAGCCTGCCGAATTATTAAAAATAGCTTCTGTATTATATTTTGCAGCATGGCTATCTGGAGTTAAAAAAGAAGTAGCAACCATTAAACTAGGACTCATTCCTTTTTTAGTTTTAATAGGACTAACAGGAATATTATTGTTGCTACAACCAGATACAGATACTTTTATAGTTTTATGTGTAGCTTTAACCTCAATGTATTTTGTAGCTGGAGGAAAATGGAAACATATTGGAGTTTTATTTATTCTGGGATTAGTAACTTTTAGTATGTTGGTAATAACAAGACCTTACATAAGAGATCGCGTTATGACTTTTATAGATCCATCTTCTAACTCATTAACTTCAGGTTATCAAATTCAACAGTCACTTATTGCAATAGGATCTGGAGGATTGTTTGGTCGAGGTTTTGGTCAAAGTCTACAAAAATTTAACTTTTTACCTGAACCGATAGGGGATTCTATTTTTGCTGTATATGCAGAAGAATTTGGCTTTATAGGATCATCAATTCTTATAATATTGTACTTTTTATTCTTGTGGCGTGGACTAAAAGTTGCATCTAAAACGCAAGATCAGTTTGGTGGACTAGTTGTGATAGGTCTTGTTATACTTGTTACCACACAAGCATTTATGAACATTTCTGCTATGCTTGGTATTATACCGTTATCTGGACTACCGCTAATATTTGTAAGTCATGGAGGTTCAGCTCTCATGACAAGCTTAGTGGCTATAGGTATAGTATTTAACATATCTAAAAAATCAAATATTTAAATATTAATTTATGAAAATAGTTTTTACAGGGGGAGTAACAGGTGGCCACTTTTATCCAATTATTTCAATAGTTGAGGAAATTCATAATATAGTAAAAGAAAATAAGCTTGTTGCTCCAGAAATATATTTCATCTCTCCAACACCATATGATAAAGGTGTTTTATTTAACAACGACATTATATATAAAGAATCACCCGCAGGTAAACTTAGAAGATATGCATCTCCATTAAATTTTTTTGATGGGATAAAAACTTTTATAGGAATAATAAAAACACTGTGGATGATGTTTTGGATATATCCTGATGTTGTCGTGGGTAAAGGAGGATACGGAAGCTTTCCAACTTTAGTAGCTGCAAGAATACTAGGCATTCCTATATTGATTCACGAGTCAGACAGTAAACCAGGAAGGGTGAACAAATGGGCTAGTAAGTTTGCAAAAAAAATAGCAGTATCCTACCCAGAAGCTGCAGAATTTTTTCCTAAAGACAAAGTTGCAGTAACAGGCAACCCAGTGCGAGGACAAATAAAAGTACCAGCAAGAGATGGGGCATTTGAATTTTTGGGTCTAGACGCTTCGGTACCAACAATATTAATACTCGGAGGATCTCAGGGTGCAAAAAATATTAATGACGCAATTTTGGATATTTTAGGTGTATTAGTAGAAAGATTTCAGGTAATTCACCAAACAGGAAAAGCTAATTTTAAAGAAGTTACAGAAACAGCAAATTTAATTTTAAATACTTCTCAATATTATAAAAGATACAAACCATTTGACTACATGAATGATCTTGCAATAAGAATGTCAGCGGGTGCTGCGAGCTTAGTAATAAGTCGAGCCGGGTCTGCATTATTTGAAATAGCTAATTGGGGAATACCGAGTATAATAATTCCCTTACCAGAAGAAGTAAGTGGCGATCAGAGAAGCAATGCTTTTAGTTATGCGCGGAGCGGATGTTGTAGTGTAATAGAAGAAAATAATCTTTCAAAAGAAATACTTGTAGCGGAGATAGGTCATATTTTTAACACTCCTGGTGTATATGAAAAGATGCATGAGGCAACAAAGAACTTTTGTAACACAAATGCTGGACGAACAATAGCTGAAGAAATATTAAAAATGGGAATCAGTCATGAAAAATAAATATGAATAATAAATCAGTCGTAACAAGATTTGCACCATCACCAACAGGTTTTTTGCACATAGGCGGAGTTCGTACAGGACTTTTTAGCTATTTATATTCCAAAAAAAATAATGGCAAATTTATAATTCGTATTGAAGATACAGATAAAGAAAGAAGTAGAGAAGAGTGGGTACATTCCCTCATAGATGATCTTCATTGGCTAGGATTAGAGAATGATGTACTAGCAAGAACATCTGACAGCTATCCGACTCACGCAAAATACATACAGAAAATGATTGATGATGGTTTTGCATATATATCGAAAGAAACTCCGAAAGAGGAAGGCCAGCGTGACGAGGTGATTCGTTTTAAGAATCCTAATAAAAAAGTTGTATTCAACGATATGATTCGAGGAGATGTTGAAGTGGACACAACAGACCTAGGTGATTTTATAATTGCCAGAAGTGTTAATGAGCCTTTGTATCATTCGGCTGTTGTTATAGATGATTATGAGATGGGAATAACGCATGTCATTAGAGCAGAAGAGCATCTTTCTAATACACCAAGACAAATTCTCCTACAAGAAGCTATTGGAGCACCAAGACCAATTTATGCTCATTTACCTCTAGTACTAGCTTCAGATAAATCAAAACTTTCAAAAAGAAAGCATGGAGAAACTGTTTCTCTAACTTATTACAGAAATAGAGGATATCTAAAAGAAGCAATTATTAACTATGTAGCAATGCTTGGATGGAACCCTGGAACAGACAGAGAGTTTTTTACAATAGACGAATTAATAAAAGAATTTTCATTAGAAAAAATCCAAAAAGGAGGAGCTGTGTTTGATGTAGAGAAACTAAATTGGTTCAACAAGCACTACATGGAAAAACTTGATCGCGCAATAATGATAGAAGAGATAGAAAAAAGAATGATCGGCACTGACATACCCAAAGAAATGCTAGATCGTCTAATACCTTCACTAATAGAAAGAATATCAGTATTCAGTGACATAGATGAGATGAGAGAAAAAGGGGAGTTGTTTATGTACACATCTGGTTCAGAATATGAAAAAGAATCATTAATATGGAAAACATCTACACAAGAAGAGACTTTAGATAATCTAAAAAAAGTTTTAGAAATATTTGAAAGTAAAGATGACTTTTCTTCAAAAGAAATAATTAAAGACTATATCTGGAACTATGCAGAAGAAAAGGGAAGAGGCAATGTGCTATGGCCGCTTCGTTATGCCCTTTCCGGAAAAGACAAATCTCCAGATCCATTTGATTTAACATACATTCTAGGTAAGAATATATCTATAGAAAGAATTAAATATGCAATTAAAAAACTATCATCTTAAATATGTTTTAATACTATTTTTTGTATTAACTTTTAACTTTTATATTTTTAACGATAAATCTTTAGCACAATCAGTAGATCAATTACAAGAAGAAATTGAGGAAAAGAAAAAATTACAAGAAAAACTAGATAAAGAGCTTACTGAGCAAAGAGCAAAACTAGAAATTGTTAGTCAACAAAAAAACACACTTCAAAATACAGTAAATACTCTTAACACTACAGAAAAAAAAATAATAAAAGACATAAATGTTACAGAAAATAAAATAGATACAAGTGAAACAAATTTAGTAAAGATAGACCTAGAAATAAAAGATAAGTTAACTGACCTTGAAAGAAACTCGATATCACTTGCAAAATTAATAAGGTCAGCTAATGAACTTGAATCAGTATCATTGTTGGAAAAAATTCTAGTGTACCAAGATTTTTCAGAATTCTTTAATACATTATATTTCACAAAAAAAATAACAAATGAAATAGAGAACAATGTAGAAACACTTAAAACACTTCAGGGTGAATTAGAAGAAAAACACGAAGAGACTACATTGGAAAAAAGTAAATTAGAGAAATACAAAACTGCATTAAGCGGAGAAAAACAAGCTGTAACTTATACAAAAAAAGAAAAAGAACAAATACTAGCCGTTACAAAAAACACAGAAAGTGAATACCAAAGAATTGTAAAAGAAAAGGAAGTCGCAAGATCTAAAATAGAAGGTGAATTAAGCAGTCTGGAAGATAAACTTAAGTACACATTAGATCCTTCTAAAATACCAACAAGTGGTAGCGGTGTACTTGCTTATCCAATAGAAAATCCTCAAATAACACAAGGTTTTGGCCTTACACCATTTGCGATATCAGGAGCTTATGGATATGATGCGACAGGAAGTCCTAAACCTCACAGAGCAATAGACTTTAGAGCTTCAATAGGAACAAAGATACTATCAAGTGCAGACGGAGTTGTCAGAGAGTCATATAATATGGATGCTGTACCGGGATGTAGGTCTTACGGACAATGGATACTTGTAGATCACTATAATGGACTATCTACGCTTTATACGCACTTATCTGTTAGATCTGTTTCTGTTGGTGCAACAGTATCTAAAGGAGATTTATTAGGATTAGCGGGGCAATCAGGATACGCTACGGGTCCTCATTTACATTTTGGAGTATTTCCAAAAGACGGTGTTAATGTACAAAAATTCTCAAGTAGTATTGGCTGTAAAAATGCTCTTATACCACTAGCCGCCCCAAACGCTTACCTAAACCCATTGAATTATTTAAAATAAGTTTATATACTCAAGATAATGAAAAAACAAAAAAGCAACAGGGGATTCTTTACTTTAATTATTATAATAATAGTTGCAGTTGTTGGTTTAAGCTTTTTTGGATTTAATCCGCAAGCTATTTGGACAAACTACGCTCTACCAGTACTCCAATTCGTTTGGCAGGCGGTAGTTACTATTCTAGGATTTGTTGTAAGTCTAGGAGTTCAACTAGCAAATCAATTAGGTATTGGAAATTAAAATCCAAGTCCCCTATTATTTTTTATTAAAAAGGGAATCAGTAGCTAAGTAATTTTCTATAAATAAAGCTTTCTATCACATTAATTAAACAAACTCCAAATTTGGCAATTTGGGACGTCAAATTACTAAGTACTTATAGTAAATGCACCCGTACATATGGTTAATGATAATAATGCATGGAAGTTAGACAAAATACTTTGTAAATATTTTGAAATATAAATCAGGGGACTGATTTGAATAAAAAGACCAAGGACACTACATATACAACAATTGATAGATAAAGTGATGCAGTATAAAATCCTCAAGAAAAATCCCCGAATATAAATAGCTCTATTTATAGGTAAAAATTGTATTATTGTGTCGCAAAAGATATATTGTGCGACATGTATATAAAGAGGGCCCCATAGGAGTTATCCACAGTTAGCATAGCCACACAACGAACAACACATCACCTACTAAATACTGTCAAAATAATTTCCCTGACAAATAAATATAATTATCTTTTTATTTATTTGCATCATTTTATCTAACTATGATTTTATTCAAGAAAGGGGTGTCACCTCCCCCACTAACATTAAACAAAAAAACCACCGCTATTTAGGCAGTGGTTTAAAATTAGTTAATTGCAACTTCTCGAGCTTCACCCCAACACATTGAAGAATATTTCCATGGTCTAGTACCTTCTTTACTATAAAGGTATCTAGCGTATTCCATATTTCCCTCAAGAGTATGGAGATCCATTCCAAGACTAAGTGCTTTTGCAGAATGATATTTTTCATTTATCTGCATCACACCAAGGTCAGCTGGATTTTGTACTCCTCTAAGAGTATTACCATCGGTATCAAATTGTCTAAACCGTGACTCACAGTATGCAACCTTTGACATGACAGGAATATCTTTGAAATACTCTTTTACTTTTTCTTCAGTTGTTAAAGGTTCAGTCTCAACGGGCAAGGACTCTGCAACTTGTACTTCCTGCACTGTCTGAGGAGTAGCTTGCGCGATATCCCCTGACAATACTGAAGTTGCAAACATCGCAATCCCTAGTGTCAGATTTATTATAGGCCAATGTTTAATTACAAACTACGCATGCAACAATTTTTTTCGAACGTAGGCTTTAGGTTGGTCTCCTTTTGAGAGGTCCTAAAACTAAAAATCCAGCTCATTTGCTGGTAACAGCATTATAGCATATACCTATGTTGACAGTCAATAATTTATGTTGTGTAATATATTAATATAGCTTTATTTTAAGCCATATTTTAAATAAATATAATCTAGTCTCCTGGGCAATTCTTGGCTTTTTCATAACCTTTTGACTTTGCCTCCTCTGAACTACTAAACCACACCTTATTACCATCCTTTATCCTGTTTTCATTGCACCATACATAATAATATTTAGTACCCGATCTTGAGGCATATATGCTTTTATTATTAGAAACAGTATCAATAACAGGTTCATTTTGATCAGTTTCTGGGCCTTCTATAAAAACAATAGACTCATGATTATTCATAATAAAACTCATTTGGCCTAATAAAAAAGACATACCAATAGCACATAAAACAACAATATAATCTAAAAAAGGATAATAAGGCTTGATATTTTTTGTGTTTTCTTGTAGACTCATCCTTACTTTTATTACACAAACCGAGTAAAATAATATTAAATTATGTCTAAAGTTAAAGCCGGCGGAACAGCTAAAAATCTCCGAGATTCTAATCCAAAGTATCTCGGCACAAAACTATATGAAGGTCAGAAAGCTGGCAAAGGTTCTATAATAATACGTCAAAGAGGATCAAGAATGGTTGCTGGTAAAAACGTAAGAATGGGTAAAGATCATACTCTATTTGCTGTTACAGAAGGAAAAGTTCATTTTACATCAATTCGTAAAACTGGATTCAACGGTAAAGTTACAACAAAGAAAGTAGTAAATATTATTTAATCTCCTCTATCTTTAAGGTTAATAGCACTTTCTCACCATGAAGTGTTATTTTTATTTCTGACTCCCCTACTTCTTTTATATTATGATCCAGAGAAATAGAATCTTTTAGAACGTCTAATTTGTACTGCTCTTTTATAGCATCAATTACCTGATCTACATGTATTTGAGAAAAAAGGTGACCCTTTTCATTTGCTTTAGCTTTTAACACAACCACCTTACCAGAAAGAGACTTCATGTTTTTTATAAGTAAGTCTTTTTTAACATTATTTTCTTCTTCTATTTTTTTCTTTGTAAGACTTATTTGAGATATTTGAGAATCAGAAACTGCTTTAGCTAACTTTCTAGGTATTAAAAAATTAATTGCATGACCCTGACTAACTTCCTTAACCTCCCCTTTCCTTCCTGTGTTTGGTACATCTTTCAGAAGAACAACTTTCATATTTTTATTTATTAATTATTTCTTTAATAAAATATCTACTGCTTTTTCTAATTGAGGGTCTCTTTTTTTCTCTAAATCTTCTTTATCTATTTCAACCTCAAAGTCAGGAGCTAGGCCACCTTTTGATATTGACAAACCATCTGGAGTCAGCCATTGAGCTATCGTGACCTTTAGAGATGTATCTGGGGTAATTTCTACTAATTCCTGAACGGATCCTTTGCCGAATGTATTAGTTCCTACTAATTTAGCGATACCGTGTGATTTTAGGGCTCCAGCTACTATCTCAGATGCAGATGCTGAACCTTTGTCTATCAAGACAACCATCTGAAGATTTCCATTAAATATATTGTAACCCTTGCTTCTAAATACCCTATCTTCTTTGTTTTCACCGAAATGTTCAGATACTACTGTTTTTCCTGCAGGAAGAAACCAGCTTGATATATCTATTGCTGAATCCAAAAATCCCCCAGGATTACCTCTAAGATCTAGTATGAGCTTGTTGCTTTTTGAAAGAATAAATTGACGAAGTGCCTTTCTGAACTCTGTTTCTGATTTTGCAGAAAAGTTAAATAGTGAGATTACAAATATTCCATCTTTACGTAACTCTGTTTCTAATATAGGAATATTTATTACAGCTCTTTGAATAGAAAATATTATTGGCTTAGACTCTTCTTCTCTTATCACAACCATCTCAACTTTTGTACCCAACTTACCCCTTATTAAAGCAACAGCTTCTTCCAAAGAAAGATCTTCTGTAGACTTTTTATCTATTTCAACAATAACATCACCAGGTCTTATACCAGCCTTTTCTGCAGGAGAATCTTTAATAGGTGCAACAACTGTTAAAATACTATCTTTTTTGTCTACTTCCATTCCGACACCTTCAAAGTTACCCTGAATTGTCTCGTTGAATTTCTTATTTTTATCAGGCGTAAAGAATACAGTGTAAGGATCTCCGTAAGAAGCAACCAATCCTTCTATTGCACCATAAACCTTCTCTTCACTCGATACATTAGTAGTTGTTGTGGCAGCACCAACAAACTTCTCATCTAATATATTCCAAACTGTCCAAAATGGTGCCAAATCAGCTGTTTCAGAAGCTCTCGCTTGACCACTAAAACCAAACCTCAAACCTCCGAAATAAAATCCTGTACCAAATATAAAGATAACTAATGTGATACTAAGAAATATATATAAACTATTTTTTAGGTATTTATTCATATTGTAAATTAAAGAAAGTATGTCAGATTTTGATGTTGTGGTCAATTCTATGTGTTAGAATATTTAGCGAAATGATTCATAAAAATATATACAATGAAATTACTTGGATTGACTTAGAAAATCCAACAACTGAAGAAGTCAGACTACTGATGAAGAAGTATGATCTTGACCCTTTAGTAGCAAACGAAATATTAACGCCCACGTTTAGACCAAGAGTAGATGTTCATGAAGACTATATATATTTAATACTACATTTCCCTATCCCTTTATCAAAAAATGTAAAAAATGAAGATGAGCCTCAACACAAAATACAAGAAATAGATTTTATAATTGGTAAAAAATTCATAATCACAACTCATTATGAAACTGTAGATGCTTTGCATGATTTTTCTAAAGTGTTTGAGGTAAATTCTATTCTTTCAAAAATTGATATAGGTAGTCACGCAGGATATATTTTCTTTTTTATGATTCAGTACCTTTATAGAATGCTTCACAACCAAGTAGAAAGCATAAGAGATACTATCGATACAATAGAGGACAAGATATTTAAAGGAAAAGAAAAAGAATGCTTATTAGAACTATCGCTACTTAAAAGAACTCTAATAATACTGAAATCTTCAATGTCCGCACATAAAGAAGTTATTTCTGCGTTTGAAATGGCTGCCGAAGGTTTTTTCGGTACTGATTTTAAATATCACTCTAGAGCTATTTTTGGAGAATATCAAAAAGTAAAAAATTCAGTTACTTCTATTAAAGAATACCTAGATGAATTAAGAGAAACAAATAATTCTCTTCTACATGCAAAACAAAATGAGACTATGCGTGTATTTACAGTGCTTGCATTCTTCACTTTCCCACTTTCTCTTTTTGCTTCAATATTTGGAATGGATATGCGAGCTACACCTTTAATAGACCATCCTTACGGATTTTGGATAGTGGTATCTATAATGTTGGCACTTACAGTAATAATGATATTTTTCTTTAAAAAGAAAAATTTATTGTAATGAAAGTATTTAATACATTAAGTAAAAATAAAGAAGAATTTATACCAATAAAATCTGGGAAAATTTTGATATACCAGTGTGGCCCTACTGTTTATTGGACACAACACATCGGCAATATGCGAGCTGTTTTTGTTGGAGATATTATAAACAGAACTTTTAAGTATTTAGGTTACAAAGTTAATTTTGTCAGAAACTATACTGATGTTGGTCACTTAACAAGCGACGGAGATTTTGGTGAGGATAAAATGGATAAAGGAGCAAGACGTGAAAAAATATCTCCAAATGAAATAGCTGAAAAATATATAAAAGAGTATGAAAGAGATATTAAAGATTTAAATACATTACCCGCAAACTCAACACCAAAAGCTACTGAGTACATACTTCAGATGAAGTCTTTAATAAAAATTTTATTAAAGAAAAAATTTGCATACGAAACTGAACTTGGAATATATTTTGATACAAGCAAAGCTAAAGACTATACAAAGTTATCTGGTCAAAAAATTGATTTTAATATTAAAGGTCAAGGTCATGGAGATATAGAAGATTTTAAAAAGAAAAACTCATCTGACTTTGCATTATGGATTTATAAAAAAGGTTCTCATAAAGACGCTCTACAAACCTGGCCTTCACCTAAAATAGGTTTATTTAATTTTGATAAAATACCTGAAGGCTTCCCTGGCTGGCACATAGAATGTTCAGCAATGATTAAAAGTCTTCTCGGAAAAACTATCGACATTCACATTGGAGGAATAGAACATATACCTGTTCATCATACAAACGAGATAGCACAATCAGAAAGTGCAAATAATGCATTGTTTGTAAAATATTGGCTACATAATGAACATCTACTTATAAACAACGCTAAAATGGCAAAGTCTGAGGGTACTGCATATTCTTTATCAGAAATAATCTCAAAAGGATTTGAACCATTAGCTCTTAGATTCTTTTTTTTGCAAGCAAACTATAGATCAAAACAAAACTTTACATGGGAAGCTTTAGAATCATCCCAAAATAGTTTAAATAAATTAAGAAAAGATATTTCAAAGTTAGATAATTCTAAAGCAAATCCAGATAATATATTTGTAAATAATTTTAAAGAAAAAATTTCTGATGACTTTAATACACCTCAAGCGTTAAGTTTAATATATGAAGTACTAGAATCTTCATTAGAGGAAAGAGTAAAAAGAGCTACTGTATTAGATTTCGATAAAGTATTGGGACTTAAATTAGATGAATACAAAATAGAAGATATTCCAGAAGAGATTACTAAAATAGCACAAGATCGCCAACTTGCTCGCAAATCTAAAAACTTTGAAGAGTCAGACAGACTAAGAGATGAGGCTCTTAAAATAGGTTTTCAGATAAAAGATACTAATGAAGGATTTGAGATTGAGAAGATTTAATGAAAAATTAAATTTTTTAGTTAAATTTACGATCCTTTGCTGCAAAAAAACGCGTTGCGGCAGCAGAATACTCACCACCCTTTTGTGTCCAGGCCGTAAAAGTATCTTGGATACCATAATTTGCAAACCATGCTTCAGTTTGTTCATCTAGCTTTTGATCAGTCCACTTAAAAGGATCAGAGTTTAAAAGCGGTACCTCTGCATAACCTCTACCCCCAGACAATGTTGATTCATCTATTTCAGCCATAAAAATTATTTAATTATTAAAAATACTTATACATTTTATCATAAATATCCCCACCATTCCCCAACTTCTCAACTTTTGATAAATTTTTAATAAAATCTAATGTGCTACAATCTCTCTTAATATGGATAAAAAGAAGTTTACGAAAACACTAAAAATACCTCCTCAAAGTATAGAAAGTGAGAAAGCTTATATTGGCGCCTTAATGCTTAGACAAGAGTCTCTTCATGAGACAGTGGACATGATCACTCCGATTATGTTTTATGCAGATAGACATAGACTTATATTTGAAACTATTTTAGAACTCTACACAAAAAGCATTCCTGTAGACATGTTGTCTCTTTCTCATAGATTAAAAGAAAAAAAGCTTTTAGAGCAAGTTGGAGGTAATAGCTACTTAACAGATATTTTAGAAGCAGTTCCCTCTTCTACAAACGTTAAGCATTACGCAGAAATAATTCAGAAAAAATGGCTAATGCGAAAACTTATAGATGCATCTGAATATATTTCAGGCCTTGGTTATGCTGAAGCAGAAGATATTGAGTCTCTACTTGATCAAGCAGAGAAAAAGATTTTTGATGTTACAAACTTTTCTACCGCACATTCTTTTGTGGCAATGAAAGATATTCTTGGAGAAGCCTTTGAAAGATTGAACAAGCTTCATGGCTCAGATAATAAACTTAGAGGAGTTTCAACTGGATTTAAAAGTCTTGATAATAAACTTTCCGGATTCCAGAATTCAGACCTTATAATTTTAGCTGCCCGTCCTTCAATGGGTAAGACATCTCTTGCTCTTGATATTGCAAGAAAAGCAGCTATTCAAAGCGATGTTTCTGTTGGAATATTTTCTCTAGAAATGAGCTCACAGCAATTAATAGATCGTATGCTTGCAGCTGAAGCTCAAGTAGATAGCTGGAAACTTAGAACAGGTAGACTTTCTAGTGACAGTGACTTTGATCGCATAAGAGACACTCTCGATGTTCTTTCTAAAGCTCCAATATATATTGATGATGAACCTGGTAAAAATATTTTGAAAATGAGATCTGTTGCGAGAAAACTAAAAAGTGAAAAAAATCTGGGTATGATTATCGTTGATTACCTACAGCTTATGACCCCAACAAATGCTAGAAACAATGACAATGTCGTGCAACAAGTAACAGAGATATCTAGATCGCTTAAATCTCTTGCTAGAGAGCTCGATGTTCCTGTATTAGCACTTTCTCAGCTTTCTCGTGCTGTGGAGTCTAGAGGTGGTAAACCTCGCCTTTCAGACCTTCGAGATTCTGGTTCTATTGAGCAGGATGCTGACGTTGTTATGTTTATTCACCAACCTGATAAATACAAAGAAGAACATGAAAAAACAAACATTGCTGAGATCCTTATAGAAAAGCACAGAAACGGTCCTACGGGTCGAGTTGAACTATTCTTTGATGCTGAGAAGTCTAGTTTTAGAGATCTTGATAATGCGAGTCATGGGAGTATGGATGACTTTTAAATTTAATCAGACATGAACCCAATTGATAAATTAACTGAACTTTTTAAAGAATTTCCCGGCATTGGTCCAAGACAAGCAAAACGATTTGTTTATTTTCTATTATTAAAAAATCAAGGATATGTAAACGAGTTAGCGTCTTTAATTCCAGAAATAAAAAAGTCAATAACAGTATGTGACGCTTGTTTTAGATATTTTCCTAAAAACGAATCACAAACTAATACATGCAAAATATGTCTAGATAAAAACAGAGACTCTTCCCTTCTTATGGTAGTTTCTAGAGATACTGATTTTGATGCAGTACAAAAGAGTCATCAATTTAAAGGCTACTATTTTATCCTTGGAGGAATTGTTCCCGTAATGGAAGATAATCATCAAAAGTTTATACGTTTAAGGGAGCTGAAAGAGGAAATAGGAAAAAGGAAACAGAATGGATTACAAGAAGTAATACTGGCCCTTAATGCTACAACTGAAGGAGACTTCACAACTGACTTATTAAAAAAAGAATTAAAAGATTTTGATATAAAGATCAGCATATTAGGAAGAGGTCTTTCTACAGGAACAGAACTAGAATATTCTGACAAAGAAACTATTTTAAATGCATTAAATAATAGGAAATAAAAACTATCTAACCATCTCCCTCTTAGATATTATTTCAAATTTTAAGCCTCTCTTTTCAAAACCAGCTAACATTTTTTCAAGATATATAGAAACAGCTTTGCTATCACCGTCTTGTAAATTACGATCAAATGCTACAATTGCATCACAAAAATCTCTATCTTCAACAAGAAGTCTATCAAAAATTTCTGAAGCTTCATTTGGTGTAGTCGCTTTTAATATTTTAGAAACAAATTCGTTATTATTATCAACAGAAAAATTAATATAATACTCATTACCTTCAAAAAAAATAAATTCTTCCATATTATCTGCAAGCTTAGGTAATGCGACCATTTTTGCTAATAACATATTGAAATCATTGATAGAAGGTATCATATGAACTGAATCAAATTGTTGATTATTTTTTCTAAAACCAATATCCGTTTTTTCACCAGACACCTTAACTGGATGTGAATGTATAAATCTAATATCCCCAACCTTTTCTGATGAGGTACTTTCTAGATACTTCTGCAAATCATCAAAATTTACATACACTTCTTCTGCGCTAGAATTTTCTAAATCAGTCAAGAAAAACCACTTACCAACTCCTGCATTAAACTTATCCTCAACAAAAACACAAGCAATTTCAATATCGACATTTTTAGCGCATTCCTCAAATACTGGAAGTCCTTGTAAAAAAGAGTTGATTCCCTCAAGTTGTCCTTTTGCCTCTTCAATAATTCTCTTATCTTCAGGAGAAGCTTCTGCCTGTAATTTATCTAGAGAAAATCCGACAGCTACTCCAGCAGAAAGAGTAGTTGCACTCCTCAACCAATGTCTTCGAGATTGAATACCATCTATGTTTACTGGTGTCTGTTCATGCATATTATTGATTAATTATATGAAGAATAATAAAAAAAGCGAGATTTGATCTCGCTTTAACTTTATTTGATAGATATAATCTTTACTTTAGCAAAATGTTGTCGGTGACCGTTCTTTTTGAAGTGACGGCTTTTTTCACGATAGTGAATAACTGTAATCTTCTTTTCTCTTCCCGCTTCTACGTATTCAGCCTCAACCTTAACACCAGAAAGTGTAGGAGTTCCAACTTTTAAGTCTTTACCGTTGTCTGTAAGTAGAACTTGATCGAAGATAACTTTATCCCCAGCCTTATACTCGCCATCTAACTTTTCTACTGTAATAACATCACCTACAGCGACCCTGTATTGCTTACCACCTGTTAAAATAACCGCGAAATCGTCTTTTTTTGTTGCTGTTTTTGTAGCCATAATATGTTCGCCTATTTTACATAAAAAGCCATATTTTGCAAGAACACGTATCCAAGTCTACATAAAACACAACCCTAAATAAAAATGTGGCTTTAGTCTCTTTAAATCAAGAAACCTTTCGTACGAGCCACTGGTATGGTGGCAAATCCAATACCTCGCCGGGGGAAACGTTCGACCCCGGCAGGGGTATTACTTAAAAAAAGTAAAATGTCTAATACTCCTCCTTCTGTGGCTTATCTATCTGAAGCGGTGTTATGTCGTTTGAGTTTCCTGTAATCTTTAGAACGTCTTTATCTATTTTCTTAAACTCTTTACCAGACTGATTATAATGATTAACAACTGTGCCCAAAGCATTACCAAGCTTACTATGATATTCCTCATAACTCTTTAAATGCTTCTGCAACTCCCCCACATATTTTCTAATCTCTTGTGCTGACTCTTCTATTTTAAAAGCTCTAAATCCATAAAGCACAGACTGTAGATATGCAGCAAAAGTCGTTGGAGAAACTATTATTACCTTCTTGTCATTATAAGCGTAGTCTATTAGATTTCTTGTATTAACCTTTATTGCTCCAACTTCATTTATTAAAAGGTCATAATAAATAGCTTCAGCAGGAATAAACATAAACGCAAACGGCAGAGTGTTTTCTTCAGTTCTTATATATTTTGCAGTTTCGTCTATTCTTTTCTTTAAATCATTTTTAAATTCTTTTTCTAAATCTGCTTTTTTTGAATCGTCAGTTTCATTAATAATTCTTGTGTAATTGTCTAAAGAAAACTTTGCATCAACAGGAATAATTCCGTCTTTTGTGATAATTGCAGCGTCGACAGTTTCACCATTTTTAAAATTATATTGAATAGTATAAGCAGTCGGCGGAAGAATATTAGATAGAATAAGTTCAAGACTCGCCTCACCCAAGTTCCCTCTTTGCTTTTGATGTTTAAGAACTTGCTCTAGATTTTTCAAGCTATCTGCAACTGTAAAAATTTGTTTACTAGCTTCATTTGCTTCTGTAACGCCACGAGTTACATCTACTAAATGTTTAGTGACTGTTTCATTTATATCTTGAATGAGTCTTTGCGAACGATCAAACTGACTAGCAACTGATTGATTTATATTTTGTTGAGAAGATTGCAGAGTTCTGTTTACCTCATTCATTTGATTCATTAGAAGTTGTATTTCTCTAGAATCAACAGAGTTATCTGTCTTATCTTTTTTTGAATAAAGATAAAGCAAAACGCTGTTTATTATTACTAATATAACTATAACTATTACAAGAAAAAGTGACATGCCAACTATTTTACCACAGCTTTGTTTATGTGCTAAAATGACTTATATGACACTAATCACAAACATTAAAGACGAATTAAAAGAAGCGATGCGAACCAAAGACACAAATAGACTCACCGTACTTCGTGGGCTTATTACTGGCTTCACAAATGAACTTGTAGCTAGTGGTAAAACTCCTCAAGATGAAGTCACAGACGAAATTGCGACAACAATTATCAAACGACAAGTTAAACAAAGAAAAGATTCTATTGAACAGTTTACAAAGGGTGGCCGTGAAGATTTGGTTGAGAAAGAAGAAATTGAACTTTATATACTTGAAACATATCTCCCTGCTATGATGACTCAAGACGCAATACGTCCTATTGCTGAAGCGAAAAAAGCAGAGATGGGAGTTACAGATAAATCTAAAATGGGAATTCTAATGGGAGCAATTATGAAAGAAACTGCAGGTAAAGCTGATGGTAATGATGTGAAAGCGGTAGTTGAGAGTTTATTTGTATAAAAATATGAATCCTGAAGGTAAAAATGATTTAACAAGCGAAGAACTTTCTATAATAGATGGGGTTTTTAAAGAGATATACACAGAACTGTTACTAGAATTAAATAGGGTTGATAGAATAGAAGCTAAAAAAATGGTCTTTTCAAAAAAGATTGGTAATTTATTTGCTGAAAAAATAAGATTAAAAATAAGGAATAGAGTAAGAGCTGAACTAATAATCAGTACGTATCCATACCTAAATGAAATAATGGAAAACATGAACATGTTGAGGTCACAAGCTAACCCAAAATATATACCACCATCAGCAGATACAACAAGAAGAATGTTTAAAGATGCAGAAGAACCAACAGGACAAGGAATACATGATGCTAGACCTCGTACAGTAATAGATCCCGTAGAGCCAGTTGTTCATGAAGATCTTAACCCACCCCAAAGACCTAATGAAGTTCAGCCTGATCTGTTTTAATAATAATTGATAATTCCCTATTTTTCTTGTATTCTGTCAATTACTGGCCCTATCGTCTAACGGTTAGGACGGAGCCTTCTCAAGGCTTAAATCGGGGTTCGATTCCCCGTAGGGTCACAAAAATAGTACCAAAACACACTAACTAAACCATGCTAGTATAATTACATGTCAGAAAGCCCTGAAAGCAAACTAAACACAGACGAACCTATTGGTCATGAACCTATGGAATATAGAGATGGAAGATGGTACTTACCCGGCAACGAACTTGCTCAACCAAACTTTAATATTGGCCCAGAGGAACATAATAGGGCTGTTTTTATAGAATATGAAAGAACATTTGGTAGAGGTTTTGCATACGATGTCACACACTACACTAGAAGAAATTCTATACATAAATCAGAGAGAAAAAATATTGAGGAAAAAAGAGAGGAAGAGATTTTATCAGAATATAATAGATTAAGAGGTGCAACTGTTTTTTTCTCAGATAAAGAAAAATCAGATAGAATGATTGAGGAATTAAGAAATTTTCGTAGATCTTATCCTGAGCTCTATATAGATGTGGGCTCTAATTCAGATTCAGAAGAAGTTTTTAATATAATAAATTAATTCTTTCTTACAGAGATCTTCTCCCCTATTTTTGATACTCCAAAAAATACAGCCAGAGCAAGTATAAGGCCAAGTAAAAGCTGATACTGCCAGCTAAGAGTTGTTGCAAAAATAATACCAAAAGTAAAAGGTAAATTACCTATAAAAAATGCCAGAGCATAAGCTGGATATGATATTTTTAAAAATATTCCTAAAACATATCCGAGAATATCTCCAGGTAAAAAAACATTTAATACAACCAATGTACCGAACTTATTTTTGGTTGGTATAAATTTTTGATATTTATATATATCTTCATCACTAATAAATCTTTTAACAAATGGTAGGCCATATGTAGCAGAGAGAGCGTAAGTTATCACACAACCAACAGTCCCCGCAAGATGAACGACTATCCCAGCATTTAATGGACCCCACAAAGAGACAGCTACAGGAACTAGTGCAACAGAGTTAAGTGGAGCAAATACAAATGCAAAAATACTTATAACAAAATAAATAATCACTCCAAAGTACCAATCAAAATTATCTACAAATAATCTTAAAGAATAACCGTATTTATTGGTTAAGAAACTTACTACTATAAAAAATGAGACTGTTATCAGTACTGCTAGTGATTCTTTCCAGCGTTTTATCATTATTATCTATTATGCCACTCCTTATCTTGTCTTACCAAAATTAATTCACTATCTTCAGGATTATTCATTATATTTTTAACTACTTTTTCCATACGAGAACCTTGTGAACCTTTTACTAAAACAACAGAGCCGGTAGTTATTTTCTCTTTTATCTTATCTGAAGCATCTTTATGATTATTAAACTTAAATATATTTTCTTCAGACATCCCAGCTTCTTCCGCGCCAACACCAGTATCAGCAGATCTTGCTCCAACGGTAAATAAATAGTCTATGCTACTTTTAGCAATTATCTGTCCAATCTTTTTATGTTCTATTGAAGTAAACTTTCCTATCTCCAACATGTCACCAACAACAGCGATTTTTTTACCTTTTATATTTAAAGAATCTAGTGTATAGATAGCTTTATTCATTGCTTCCGGAGATGAATTATATGTGTCATCGATAATAACACTTTCTTTTATGCCTTTAATTATATTCATTCTACCTCTAGGAGCTTTATGATTTTTCAATGAATTAACCATATTTAAAATAGGTATTCCTAAAGATAAGCCAGTAGCAATAGCAGCTGATATAGGGTAAATATGTTGAACACCTAAAGCTCCATCAATAGAAAGCGGTATACTGTTATTTTCATAATTTATCTTAAATGACATTCCTGATGGCAAAGAATTATTGTCAGATGATGTATACAAAATTTGTTCATTAGAGAACTTAACAACTGACTCATTACTATTTCCATATCCAATAATCTTAAGAACTTCCAGACTCTTATCTTTCGCAACTTTAGTTATAAAACTATCATCAGCATTAAAAATTATTGAACCATTATATTTAATGTAGTTAAGTATTTTTTTATCTTCATTATTTACTTCTTCAGGTGATGAGAAAAATTCAACATGAGCAGGAACATCTGGAAAACGAGTCAATACAACGATATCAGGTCTTAAAATCTTACCTAAAACATCCATATCTCCTGGCCTGTCTATACCAGCTTCAATAACTAGCCATTTTGGATAAGAAAAAGAAAATACAACAAAAATCCCTCTTATCATGTACCACCCCCATAAAAAGTAATTATTCCAAGCATTATTAAAACCAAGAATAGTAAGTGGCACACCTATTTCACTACCAAAACTTTTTTGATTTTTTCTTATATGTAAAGAATCTTTAAGAGCGGTATATATTGCATCTTTTGTTGATGTTTTACCCACACTTCCAACTACTGCAATTATTTTTGGTTTAAATCTTAAGAGAACCAATCTTGATTGTAGATGTAAAACTTTTATTACTATTTGTTTAAATATATTTTTCATAATTTTATTTTATCGATCTGGTGGTATTTCATAATAATTTATCAAAAACTGAGTAATATTCATAAATGGTTCTGTTAATGTTTGTGAAGCATACTGAACTTTTTTTGGTCTGACATTGTACAAAAAGATAATAAACTGAGGATCAAATGCTGGAAAGTATCCAAAAAATGAATGAAGAAAATCATATTCAGAATACCCTCCATTTGAAGCAATTTGCGCTGTACCAGTCTTTGCAGCAATTGTATGACTAGGAATAGATACACTACCATTTAGTAAGGCTTTATCAACAACAGTTACAAGCATTCTAGATATGGTCTCTGATGTTTCTTCCTTAAAAATTCTTTGTGGTTCATCAAACTTTATCTCTTTATCTATACCAACCTCATAATCAATTTTCTTAACAAGATGAGGATTAACCAAAACTCCACCATTTCCAAGTGTTGCAAGAGCTCTTGTTATAGCAATAGGAGACATCGCAATACCCTGCCCAAAAGAAGCTGTAGCATGCTCAATGTCTCTCGGGCTATCTAGGTTATCAACGAGCGGTAGAGCTTCATTTGGCAAATCAATGTTTGTCTTATTTGCTAATAACTTTTTCATATAGTCAGAGAAAACATCATTTCCAACTTTTTTTACAATATATGCAACACCAGTGTTAAGTGACTGATTTAAAACTTCTTGCATAGGCACTACACCACGAGCCTTTTTATCAAAGTTATAAAATGTTCTACTATCAAGAGTTAGTTGACCTTTATCTTCATATGTACTTTCTGGTGTAATAACTCCTCTATCTAAACCAATAGCTACCGTAAGTGGTTTTACAATAGAACCCATCTCATAAACATCTTCCACTAAGCTATTATTAAAAACAGAAACGTTATTTACTTTATTAAATTCATTTAAATCAAAACTTGGAGTAATAGCCATAGCATATATCTCTCCTGTTTTAGGATTCATGACTATAATACCTACTTTATCTGAACTCCACTTACTTCGTACATTTTCTATTTCTTTTTCAATGAAAGACTGAACTGTTGGCTCGATTGTAGTAACTATAGATCCTGAACCATCTTTACCAGATAATGAATCACCTAGACTAGAGAAAATTTCAACAAAAAAGTTAGCATAAATATTATTTTTTTGTTTATCTAATACATCATTGTACTGACGCTCAAGACCGTATTGTGCAGAAAGTTCATCACCTTTAAAAGACATGAAACCCAGAGTCTGCGCCGCTAATTGTTTACCGGGATAAAATCTCCATCTCTCTTTAAAAACAGATACACCTTTTAAATCTAATTTTTCTATTTTATCCGCAGTTTCTTTATCTATTCTTTTTGCTAATTCTTCATAAGGATCTTTACTCTTTTCTACCATCTTAAAAAACTTATCTTCTTCTAAATTTAATATAGTAGATAGATTATTAAATATATCTTCAGGGTTAGAGATTATGCTTGGATTAAGAGATACGGTGTAACCAGTTTTTAATGTTGCAGCATCAATATATTCACCATCTTTTGTTTCAAGAACAATACTTCCTCTGTTAAATAAAGAAGTGTTAGGTCTAAGATACTGTCTGTCAGCCCGATCATTGTATGATTCTCCGTTTACTATTTGAACTATATATAATCTAGATAATAAAAGAATAGTAATGGCAAAAAAACCAATCAATAAAAATTTAACTCTTGAACTTTTGTTATTGTTGCTCATTAAGAGTCAAACTAGTATCAGAACGATTAAGGAATGCTACTGATTTTATTTCTGTAAAACCTAAACTTTTAGCATACTCTTTTGTTACAGATCTATTGTTCTCTATAAAGTTTAATTCTAGTTGGCTAATCTGAGATCTAGTGTCTGTTAAAACTTCTTCCATTTCTTGTCTTTGTGCAGTATACAAAACAGTCATATTAACAAAATAAATATATAAACCCATTGTAAATAAAATAGTTGCTCCTAGAGCCCAAACTGCTAAAACTTGATTTATATTTAATATTTTTGTTTTTATGTGTTTCATTTCTTTTCTATAACTCTTAATTTGGCACTTCTTGAACGAGGATTTTTAAGAACCTCTTCTCTACTTGGTAATATTGGTTTTTTTGTAATAGCAGTAGCTAATTCACTATCTTTAAGTTCTCTAAAATAATGTTTAACTAATCTATCTTCAATGCTATGGAAAGTTATCACAGCAATTCTTCCTCCTTTTGATAACTTTAGAAAAGCTTGTTTAAGAGAAACTTTTAGATTTTCAATCTCGCTATTTGTAGCAATGCGTAGAGCTTGAAATGTCTTTGTTGCTGGATGAGTCTTACGATTTCTGTACCATCCAGGAACAGCAGATTTTATTATCTCTACAAGATCAAATGTTGTTTGTATCTTTTTTTCTTCTCTGAATTGAATAATTTTTTTGGCAATTCTAGATGCAAAACTCTCATCACCATATCCATAAAGAATGTCTCTGATGCTTTCTTCTGCCCAAGTATTTACTATTTCTTTTGCTGTAAGATCTTCTTCTGTAGGTTCAGATTTCATTGTCATAAGTAGTGGTTCATCTCTTTGAAAAGAAAATCCCCTACCACTAAGATCAAGTTGATCAGAACTCATACCAAGATCAAACATACAGCCATCTATTTCTTCAATATTATTTTCAGACAAAACTTGTCCAATAAGATTGTTTGGCACATTTGCAAGTATTAACTTTGCAGATGTATCAGAAAGTGTTTTTTTAGCTTCTTCTATTGCATTAACATCAGCATCTATACCTATGAAAGTTATATTCTTGGCTGACTTACAAATAGCTTCTGCGTGTCCTGCCCCACCAAGTGTTGCATCAACATAAACACCACCATCTCTTATTTTTAAGTTATCTATTACTTCTTGTAAAAGAACTGAAACGTGAATGCTTTTTTTATCCATATTAGATGGCGCCGATATCTCCTAACTTTTGAGCCATTTGGTCTGCATTTTTGACCACTGTGCTCTTGTATGTTTCCCACATAGTGTCATCCCATATTTCTAATCGATTATAAACTCCTGCAAAAACTACTTTTGATTTTATTTTTGCAAAACTTCTTAGATGTTCTGGAATCAATATTCTTCCAACAGAATCAACAGATACTTCCGATGCACCAGCTAGCATAAATCTGTTGAATCCTCTTGTATCAGCTTGACCCATTCCTAATGAACCAAGTTTTTCAGATATTGTTTCCCACTCTTTTTGTGCGTAAAGAAACAAACAACCATCTAATCCGTGGGTTATTACAATTTTCTTTCCAATTTTATTTCTAAATTTTATCGGAAGTGAAATTCTTTTTTTATCATCAAGAGTGTGTTTATATTCGCCGATTAACATGTTTTTTATATTTACCACTCTATCCCACTTGTATACTATTTTAACCCACATTGAACCACTTCACTAAATAGTTTTCCACATTAATTAGTTATCAGTTTTCAGTACTCAGTTTTCAGAAATAATAAATAAAAAAGACCCCGTTAAGGGTCGAAAAATATCTGATAAATATTCTCTAAACCACCTCCGACAACAACTTCTCCAAAATTTCTTTATCAATAACACTCAAAAACCATCCGGCTTTAGGACCAGAATCTTTACCTAATACAGTCATATAAATTGCACTGAAAAATTCTTTAGGATCTATATCAGCTTCTACACGTATATCATGTAATCTTGTATGAAGTTCTTCTCCAATAACTTTTTCTTTTGACTTAACATATTCCAACAACAAACTTAAAGCTTTCTTTTGTTTTTCGGTAAAGTTTTTTGTTTCTGGTAATGCAGTATTTTGTATTTCGAATCTAAATTTTTCCGGAGCGTAAGAATCAAGCCATATTTTTGCATACTTAATTCTATGTTCTATTTCTTTTTTGTCTGAATCAGTAAGAGTGATTTTTTCACTAGCTTCTATTTCTTTAAATATATCTAAGTGAGGCATCTGTACCAAAAATACAATCTGAGAAAATCTAGGTAGGAATCTTTTTCTCAACATATCTCCCTCTAGATTATTATTTACAAGTTCAAAAACTCTAGCTTCATAGCCCTCTTGATCATTATTAAAATACTTAACAGCAAAGCGGTCATAAGTATCGAATAAAAATGGAATAGCATCTTCGTCTGGTGAAAAATCTAATGCTTGATTTGGCTTCTTATATAGAAGTAATAAATTTAATATTTCAGGAGGTAAAAGATTAGCCATATCTCTTGATGTAGCACCTAGACCTTTTGATGAAGACATTTTTTTACCACCAATTAACAAGAATTCATAAGGAATATCGTATGGAGATTCTTTATTAAAAACCTGTTTAGAAATTTCATTCGCTAAATCTCTAGACCCGCCCTTAGTAGAATGATCTTTTCCAGCCCCCTCTACGTCAACATCAAGAGCATAGAACTTTGCAGCCCACTCGACTTTCCATGGAAGTTTAGCATTGCCATTATAAGGACTTATTTTTCCTTTATGATTACAGCCTTTAGCCCACTTAACATAATCACCACAGACATACTCAACTTGTTCTCCGTCCCAAGAAACAGCTTTTGTGGTTCCAACTTTCCCGCATTTCTCACAAACAGGATTCAACGGTAACCAATCTGAATCTTTTTGTGACTTAGATATTTTAAAATATAAATCTCTAATAAGATCACCATTATCTAGAGCAATCTTTATAGCATCATTATAAGTTCCATTTTTATATAACTCACTAGAGCGTAAAAAAGTAGGCTCAAATCCTAACTCTTTAATTACCTGCATAAACTCTTTGCCAAAGTATTCAGCATAGTTTTTTGCTATTCCATCAGGAGATGGCACATCACACAAAAGTCTTCCCATATATTGTTCGAATATGTTTTTGTCTATATCATTTGGTAAACCATCCATTACATCGAAGTCATTTATTTCATAATAAAAAGTATTTTTAATACCTTTATCTGACAAAGCTTTTGAAATAACGCCATGAATAACAAGACCCCTTAGAGAACCAACATGAACACGCCCTGATGCAGTCTTTTCATCACGAACAATAAGTGGCTCGCCTGAGTCAATTTTATTCTTATAACGAGCGATAATCTCGTCTGCTGTGGCATCTACCCAAAACATAATATATCTAGTATATAGTAAAAACCTTAAATTTACTTCACATCTATAACCTTGTACTTTACTTTACCTTTTGGAGTTTCAAAACTGAATTCGTCGCCTTTAGTTTTACCTATAAGCTCTCTACCTAATGGAGATTCGTAAGAAAGTTTTCCTGCTAACATATCAGCTTCTTCTGGACCAACAATATCGTATACATGATCTGTGTTTTCTTTAATTTTATTTATCTTTACTGTAGAACCAACATCAACAGTTGAGCCTGTGTGGTGTTTTAGTATAAGTGCCTTTTTTAGAGTATCTTCTATTTCTAAAATTCTAGATTCGTTTTTAGCTTGTATTTCTCGAGCTTCATGATATTCAGCATTTTCAGAAAGGTCTCCTAAACTTTTTGCATGCTCAAGTTGTTCAGCTATCTCTTTACGACGATTAGTTTGTAAATCAAGTAATTCCCTTTTTAAGTCCTCAAATTTTTCTTTAGAAAGATAAGTTTTTCCGTCTTGCATTTAATTTTAATCTCCTAAAAAAGGAGAGCTGGGATTAATTTATAAAACTTAGTCGCAAACAATATACTATGCATAGAGAATATGTCAATTTAGATATTCAGGCTTATAAATCGCCATCCAATCAAAAAATTGTCTAGCCACTGCTACACCTCCAATAAGATTAGTTCTTTTACCTTTTTCCATAACAATAGTGAAAGCATACTTAGGATTATCATATGGGAAAAAGCCCGTGACCCAAGAGTTTACATTAGCTTTTGAAACACCGAGCTCTGCTGTACCAGTCTTTGCAGCAATAGCCACAGAGTCCATATTTAGACCCTTACCAGTACCAGTCAGCACCACCTGACGCATTCCCTCTCTTACTGTCTGAAAGTGCTTTTGATTGATTTCATCTATAACATTAACTACTTCTGACTTTTCATCTTTTAGAAGAACTGGCTCCCTGACAATACCGCCGTTAGCTATAGCACTTACAGCTCTAACGACCTGTAAAGGCGTAACCTGAACGCCATATTGCCCTATTGAAGTGAAATATGTATCACCTAAACGCCAAGGATCTCCATCAAAATTTTCTTCTTTCCATTTCGGATTTGGTATTGTTCCTGCCGGTCCAGTAAAAAATCTTCCAGCAACAGGTTTACCGAAACCAAAATATCTTAAGTATTTTTCTATATTATCTATACCTATACCCTTTTGATCTTTAAATCCTCCACCAACAACATAGAAATAAATATTCGAAGAAACCGCTAGTGCTTCTTTTACATTTACAGAACCATGTGCCTTCCAATCAGTGAATATAGAAGGATTATCGGGATTATATGGATTTGGTATTTCTATCTTACCTGTACTTACTATTCTAGTTGTTGGATCTATGACGCCTTCATTTAAGGCTCCTAGTGCTATATACGGCTTCATAATAGAACCTGGCGTATATAATCCAAAAATAATACGATTTAAAAATGGTTGATTTTCATCATTGAGCATTTTATTTATTACTGCTTTATCTTTTCCATTTGTAAAAAGATTAGAATCAAATCCAGGAAATGTTGTAAGAGCTAAAACCTCACCAGTATGTATATCCATAATTACTCCACCTCCACCAGAAAATCCAACCTGATTAGCAACACCTTCTATAGACTCATATAATTTTTGTTGAACATCAGCATCTATTGTTAAAGTAAGATTTTTTCCAGGTTCTGCAGGACGTATAGTACTTTCAGACAAAACATCCTGAAGTGCATTCGTCTCAATCATTCTTAAACCATTTTTTCCACTTAATTCTTCATTATAAAATGCTTCTATTCCTTCAAAACCAAAAAATTTTTCCTCATAATAAAAACCTGCTTTATCTTTTTGTGGATATTTTACATAGCCTAAAATATTTGAGAATCCGGGCTTATCAATATATTGTCGTGTATTAAAATCAGCCTCTTCAGTTTTTGGAATATTCCACGCAAGCGGTGTGTTGTTTCTATCATAAATATTTCCTCTATTTGAGAACATTATTATATGCTTCAAACGATTCTCCTCACTTATACCAGCATATTTTTCTCCATTTTTTATTTGTAAATCCCAAACCCTAATTATATAAGAAAATAAAACGAAGACACATATAATACCAACAACGAGAATTGTTTTAGTTCCTATAGGTTTTTCTATTCTTCCTTCAAATTGATCTCTGTTAAATTCAGCTATATTTGTAGAATCAAGAAATATTTCATCTGGATCAATGTCGTAAGAATATCTAGAAGATCTTCTGTTTTTTCTTATAATCTTTCCTATCATAATTAGTATGCTGTCATTCTATCTTTTAGAAATGATATTAATCCGAGCAAAACAGAAGTTACTAAAGTAAAAATAAAAGCTATTTTATCATCTAATAAAATATTGCCATAAATAGAATCAATAAACATACCTACAATTATTAACTCTATAAATAATTTAAAATAAAATGCGCCAGCTACAGCAAAAATAATTGACACCCACCAAGGAGTTAAGAAAACTAAACTAAAAACTATAATGCTGTATATTATTCTTTTCCACATAATAGATATATTAACATTGTTCTATTTAACAACTTCAACAAAATTAAGACCGTTAACTGATATTGGCAATGCAGAGTAAAGAACCTTCAGAGAATCCTCTTCATTTAAAACTACATGCGATATAACACCTACAATGTGATTATTTTCACCAGAATAAGTAACAACATCAGAGACATCAACAGGTAAATCTTTTGGAACTGTCATAGTTATCATTCCTCCACCGTGACCTATTGCAGTAGCTTCGTATTTTCCACTTATTTTTACTGGAGTCTCTATACCAGAAGATGAAAGTAATTTTATAACAGAAGTATGAGACGAAACATCAATAACATTACCAATGAACATATCTTTATAAAAAATCCTTTGATTATTAGAAACACCTTCATTGCTCCCCTTATTTATCACAAAAGTATCATAAGGAGATCTTGACGGACTAACCAATATTTTAGCTAACATAGACTCGGAACTAACAAATTCATTTTTTAAGGAAAGGAGTTCTGCGTTCTCAGATTCTAAAATATCAACTTTTATTACCCTAATTCTTAAATCATTAATTTCATCTTTTTGAACTTCAATTTGTTTTATTAAATCATTTTTAGAGACAAAATAATTACCAATATTACTAAACGGAGATGTTATTGCAGATGCAATATTTACAAAAGGGGTACCAATTACTTGAAAAATATTTTGTATGAAATTAATTTTAAAAAATCCTAAAATAAAAATTAGAACAATAAAAGAGATGAGTAATATTTTACCCAACCTACCTTTATTATTTTTCTTTCGATAAATCATCATCATTTTCAATTAAAACATCTTTATACTGATCAACATTTTCAAGAATTATACCAGCTCCTCTTGCTACTGCTGTTAGAGGCTCTGTTGCAACATGAACAGGAATTTCTACTTCTTCTGCTAAAAGTTGGTCAAGATTTTTTATTAGAGCACCACCACCAACTAAAAATATTCCCCTCTTCATTATATCTGATACTAGTTCTGGTGGAGTAGATTCTAAAACCTCTTTAACACCTTCTATAAGAGTAGATATAGATTGTGCAATCGCTTCTCTAATATCAGAATCAGTTAATATAACTTCTCTAGGTAAACCTGTAACAAGATCTCTACCACGAACAGCAGACTCTATTGTTTCATCATCAGGCAAAACTCTTCCAAGAGTTATCTTTATTTCTTCTGCTGTTTTTTCTCCAATAAGAATTTTAAATTCATTTCTAACATAAGTGATTATGTCATCATTCAAACGATCTCCTGCTATTTTAAGATTTTTAGATCTAACTATTCCACCTAAAGAAATTACTGCAATATCAGTTGTTCCACCACCGATGTCTACAATCATATTTCCTAAAGCTTCATTTACAGGAATTCTTATTCCAATAGCAGCGGCCATTGGTTCTTCTACTATGTAAACTTTTCTTGCACCAGCATTCATTGTTGCATCACGAACGGCTCGCGATTCAACATTTGTTATTCCAGAAGGAACACCAACAACAACTCTTGGACCAAGTAGATGCTTTTGCTCTGCTAGAGTTTTCTTTAAAAGATAACTTATCATTTCTTCTGTTACTTCAAAGTCAGAAATAACACCATCAACAAGTGGCCTTATAGCAACAATATGCCCAGGAGTTCGTCCTAGCATCTTTTTAGCTTCCGAACCAACAGCAACAACTTGCCCTGTTTTTTGATTAAGAGCTACAACAGAAGGCTCATTTAAAACCACACCCTTACCTGGCATATACACTAAAGTGTTAGCAGTACCCAGATCAATACCAATATCACAAGAAAACATTGTGCCTATTTTTTCACGTATTTTTTTTATAGAAAAAGAAAATGCCACAGCTTTTGTCTCCTAAGACTAAGCTAGAATATCACTTTCTGACAGATGTGTCACTTCCCCAGTTTTCCTATTTTTTACTTCAAATTTACCAGCATCTAAAGTTTTCTGACTTACAACTATTTGCTTAGTAATTCCAATCAAATCTGCATCAGCAAACTTTTCACCAGCACCTTTTTCTCTATCATCAAGGAGAGCAGTTTTACCAGATTTAATAATTTTATTATAAAGTTCTTCTGCTTCTGAATTTTTGTTTAATGAAATAATATGATAATCAAACGGCGACACACTCTCTGGCCAAACAATACCTTTTTCATCTGCAAATAACTCATCAATTACCCCCATAAGACGTCCAATTCCAATTCCATAACAACCCATAATAACAGTTTGTTTTTTACCACCCTCATCATCAAATGTAAGTTCTAGTGCATCAGAAAACTTTGTACCGAGACTAAAAATATTTCCAACCTCAATTGCTTTTTCTTCTACAAGTTCAGATTTATTTAAACCGAGCTGAGAAATTATTTCATCAGAATAAACTTCTTTGTTTAATGCTATCTTTTTATTTTTATCTACATAAACAATATCTTCACCTGCACTACTTAGTGTCTGAAATTCATGAGAAAACTGACTGAAACTTCCACCACTAGCAAATGTTATATAAGTCTTATCACCTAAACCTACGCGATTGAATATAGAGAAATAAGCTTCTTTAGCTTTTTCATAAAAGTTATCATGCTCCTCTTGATTACAAGAAAAAGAGTAAAGATCTTTCATCAAAAATTCTCTACCACGCATAATTCCAGATTTTGCTCGAAGCTCATTTCTAAACTTTGTTTGAACTTGATAAGGATAACGTGGAAGATCTTTGTAGGAATGAATATGATCTTTCATTACCAAAGTAATAGGCTCTTCATGTGTAAATCCAAACCCAATCTCATTATCATTTTTTAGTTTTGTTTTAAACCAATTATCTACAACTTCATCATCCCAACGATTGGTTTTTTCCCAAAGATTTCTATCTTGCAATGCAGATAGAGAAACTTCTTGCCCGCCAATCTTATTCATCTCCTCTCTAACAATATTCGCTATTTTATTCATCACTAATAAACCAAGAGGTAGCATGTCATAGACTCCCGCCATTTCTTTGTGAATGTAACCTGCTCTTATAAGCAACTGCGCGTTTTTCGACTCCTCATCCTTTGGAGCCTCCTTGCGTGTCTTTGTAAATAATTGTGATTGTTTCATAATTTCATATAGTAAAGCAAATTGCATATTTTGTCATTATGATATAATTTATGAATGAACGAACGAGGTCCGAATAACAATACAGAATCTTTACCAACTGAACCAGCTTTTACTAACCGACTCATAGTAGCAATTGGCACAATGGGCTCAAGATGCAAAGTAAGATTTGGATATAACAAAGAAAATTATATAGCAACACTAACGCCAAAAGTTGAAGAAATTTCAAAAGGATTAATTAAGCTAATTCAATCAAGTATTGAAAGATCTTTTATGGACGGCAAAGCTAGTTTTGAAATATCAGGAGAAACCTATACTTTAAGTGTTAGAAAAACTAACCCAGACATAAATAGTTAAAACAGCTTAATTACATCACTTACAGTAATAACAATCATAAGTAATATTAGTAGAGCAAATCCTACACCATTAACAATATTAGCTATCTTAATAGGAATAGGTTTTCTTGTAATTACTTCAATAAGCACAAAAAGCAATCTTCCTCCATCTAATGCAGGAAAAGGAATAAGATTTAAAACAGCTAAGTTTAAAGAGATAAATGCAGTAAAACCAAGAAGATATACAAACCCAAAATCGGAAGCACTTTCAACAAGAGAAACTATTCCTACTGGACCAGCTACACCATCTAAGTTTGCTTTACCAACAAATATTTGACCAATAAAAGACCCAAGACCAATAGCAATATCTCTAATCATCTGACCTGTCATAGTAAATCCTTCCCATAAAGCAAGATGTACAGGTAATTTTAGTGTACCAATAGTATCCATGGCAATACCTAGAGCATATCTATCAGAAACAATACCTTTCTCTGGAGTTATCTGTGAAGTAATAACTTCTTTTCCTCTTTTATAAGATAAGTCTATTTTTTGACCATTGCCTTTTGATATAAATTCCTGAACTTCAACAACTGAGAAATTATTTTCTAAAACATTATCAGAGCTTTTTAATGAAACTATTTGATCTCCAGAATTAAATCCAGCTCTCTGTGCAGGACTACCATCTACAACATCTGTAATAACAACCCTTGAATCTACTACACTATTTTTAGTTTCTTCATTTATTACACTAGGATAGCCAGTCATAAAGCTAATTGAAAAAAGCAACCATGCAAAAATTATATTAAACGTAATACCAGCTATTAGCACACAAGCTTGAGTTAACTTTGATTTATTTACAAAACTATCTTTTGCATCCGGATTAAGAGATTCATCATCTGGATTTTCTCCAAAAATTTTAACGTAACCACCAAATGGAATTAGATTTAAAGAATATTCTGTTTCACCTTTTTTAAATCCCCAGATTCTAGGAGGAAAACCTATAGCAAACTCATCTACTCTAATGCCACTTTTTTTAGCTACCAAGAAGTGCCCCAACTCATGAACGAAAATTAATACACCCAGGATTACTAAAAAAATTATTATTGACATTTGTTTTATTTATTAATTCATAATCTCCTCCTCCTTCCTTTTTGCTATAAGATCAAATTGATCATTAGTTTCCTTTATAATTTTTTCTACTTCATCTTTTCTTCTTTTAGCATCATCTTCTGGGAGCTCGTCTATTTCTTTCATTATTTTGTTTCTCTCTCCACGAATAGACACTTTAGCTTCTTCTATCTTAGCTTTACCTTGCTTTACTAACTTTTCTCTAGTCTCAGTCGTTAATGATGGGAAAATAACTCTTATACCGGTTCCATCAACAGAAGTAGATACTCCTAGATCAGCTAAACTTATACCCTTCTCTATTTCTTGAATTAATCCCTTATCCCAAGGAGTGATTCTAATAGTCTTTGCATCTTCTATAGAAATGCTGGCATTTTGATTAAGAGGCATTTTTGATCCATAAGCATTTACAAATACAGAATCAAGTAAAGCTATTGTTGCTCTACCTGTTCTAATCTTTGAAAGCTCTTTTTCAAGCCAATCAATAATTTCGAGTGTTCTTTTTTTAAAACTAGCTACATCTGACATGCTTCAAATATTAACAAAGATTATAGTTTAAGCAATGATAGCAAAGTATTCCATTAAAGACTTTACAGATGCACTATTGTCATAAAGATAGTCTGCAATCTTTTCCATTTCAGATAATGTTTTTATTTTTGATGCATCTTTATCTTTTTTAATCTCTTCATGACGCAAACGAATAACACTTCTAACGAGATTTATAGCATCAGCTTTACTAGCTTTTTCATCTTTAATATTTTGAATTAATTTAGTGACATGCTTCATTTTTTCTGAAAAAGAATATTTTAAAAATACTTTTCCTACATCACTGTCATTAGAGTTTTTAAAACCAGAAATTATCTGCATTCTAGAAAGAACTGTATCTAAAAAAATATGTGAAGATGGTGTTATAAAAAAGAAATGAGTTCCCTCTGTTGGTTCTTCTAAGATTTTTAATAATGCATTCTGTGCTTCTCTCGTAATAAAATCAAAAGAGATAATAAAGATCTTCTTCCCAGAGGCAGTGGTTTTATTAAATTGAATTTCTTTGAGACGACGAGCATGTGATATTAAAAACTTACCTACCTCTTCATAATAAAAATCTGGATTAGCTTTTATCTTTAAACTCAAATCGTTTTCACAAAAATCACATATATGAGGAAAAATAATTTCTTTGTCACCTTCACAGATGTATGCGTGATGTAGGTTGTAAGGGTTAAGTAAAAGCATTGTGGTAAATTAGTTAGTAGTTAATAGGTAATAGTTATTAGAATTTTAATAAATCTTTATGAGGAAATCATACTACATAGTGTAGTCTTTTTCTAACATGGACTACAAACAACTCACTGTATGGCAAAAAGCTATAAAATTAGCAGTAGAAATATACAAAATAACTAACAATTTCACTAAATCAGAACTTTATGGTCTATGTTCTCAAATGAGAAGAGCGTCTGTATCCATATCCTCAAATATTGCAGAAGGTAGTAGAAGGAAAACATCAAAAGATAAAAACCATTTTTTAACAATAGCTTTTGGATCTGCGACGGAATTGGAAAGTCAGATATGTATAGCTAAAAAATTAAATTTTGTAAAAACCGAAGACTGTAAAATAGTTGATTCTCTACTAACAGAAGTTTTAAAAATGTTAAACAAAATGACCTCTTACTATTAACTACTACCTATTAACTATTAGCTTTTTACCTCTTCGCAATAATCGTCTTCTTGTATGTATCCAAATGGTTTAACGCGATACCAGTTCCCTTTGCAACACAATAAAGAGGATCTTTTGCTAAAACAGCTTTTACTCCAGTTCTTCTATAAACAAGCTCTGTAAGATTTCTAAGTTGAGAAGAACCACCAGTCATAATTATTCCATGATCTATAATGTCACTCGCTAGTTCTGGTGGAGTCTCTTGTAAAACGTCTTTTATCGCTTTAATCATTTCTCGCAACTCTTTGTTAATAGCTTTAACAATTTCATTTGTTTTTATAGTAGCTGATCTTGGTAGACCTGTTAGATAATCTCTACCTTTTATTGTCATCTCTAATTCATCTTCTAAAAATACAGCTGAACCAACTTTTATTTTTATTTGTTCTGAAGTTTTATCTCCAATAGCTAAGTTAAAAGTCTTTTTTATGTAATCAATAATTGCTTGATCAATTCTGTCCCCTGCACACTTTACAGATGTAGAAGAAACAATACCTCCAAGAGAAATAACAGCAACATCAGTTGTACCTCCACCAATATCAACAATCATATGACCAAGTGCTTCTTGAATAGGAACTCCAGCACCAATAGCTGCAAGTATTGGTTCTTTAACAACGTAAGCATTTTTTGCACCAGCACGGATTGATGCCTCAACAACAGCTCGTCTTTCTGTGGATGTAACTCCAGCAGGAACAGACACCATCACTTCTGGTTTGAAAAAGTTCCACTTACCAAGAGCTTTAGAAATAAAATATCTAAGCATTGCTTCTGTAACTCTGTAATCTGCAATAACACCATTTCTCATTGGTCTGTATGCAACTATACTTTCTGGAGTTCTACCAATCATTGCTTTAGCTTCTAAACCTACAGCTAGAACTTTATTGTCTTGTTCAGAAACAGCAACAACTGAAGGCTCATTTAGTACAATCCCTTTACCCGGCAAAAACACTAGCGTATTTGCGGTTCCTAAATCGATACCAAGTTTTGGTGAAAAGAAAGACATATAATATCGCTATACTAGCTTATTTCGGTATTTTTTGGAAGAATGATGTTTAATGTTCATAATCGATGTTATTCCATTCTCAAAATCTTTGCGTAAAGAATCTCTTTCTTATTTCTCATCTAAAGACATAGCTCTTGGCTCAATAGTTAGTATAGAACTTAGAAAACAAGTTGTTCGTGGCTTAGTTGTTGGAGTAAAAGACTCAAGTAGTCAAAAATCTGAACTAAAGCAATCCAATTTTGCTTTGAAAAAAATAAAAGGTATTTCAAAAAATATTTTATATCAAGAAGCTTTTTTAATAAGCGCTGAAAATATTAGTAACTTCTTTGGAGTATCTACTGGTTCTGTTATAAGCACATTGACCCCTAGTCACGTACTTGTAAATATAGATAAAATAAAAACTCCTAAAATAGCTATAAAAAACGACACTAACGAATTGTCTAGAAAGTTTTTAATACAAGGAGATACATCAGATAGATACTCTCAATACAAAAATATAATAAGAAGTGAATTCGCTAGAAAAAAATCAGTAATTTTTTTATGTCCAACTATCGAAGATACTCTTTATGCAGAAGAAAAATTATCAAAAGGAATAGAGGAACATGTCTTTGTATTACATAGTGACTTGACAAAGAAACAAATATTGGACACATGGAATGAAGCGACAACACGAGAAAAGCCTTGTTTAATAATAATAACTAGCGTTTTCATAGGAATACCACGCCACGATATTGGCTACATAATGATTGAAAAAGAAAGTAGCAGTAGTTACAGAACTCAAAAGCAACCATACATAGATTTAAGAAGATTTGCTGAAGACTACGCGACCAACCTAAATTCTAAAATTTTATTTGGAGACATAATGCTTCGAAGTGAAACTCTACTGCGCTTTGATGAAAATCAATTTGATGAATTATCACCTCTAAAGTTCCGCTCTATATCATCAGCAGAACAAAGCATAGTTGATATGAAAAAAGCTAAAAACAGTAGGGATGAAACATTTCAAGTTCTATCAAGCGAATTAAAAAACTTAATCAAAGAAAGTAAGTTAAAAAATGAGCAAATATTTTTATTTGGAGCAAGAAGAGGTCTAGCGCCCTCAATAATATGCCAAGATTGTGGAACTGTTGTTATCTGTAATCATTGCACCTCGCCAATGGTTTTACATGGCAGAGATCCTTTAGATAAAGGAAACTTTTTCCAATGCCACATTTGTGGGAGCGAAAGAAATGCTGGGGAAAGATGTAAAAAATGTGATAGCTGGAAATTAAACACAGTCGGTATAGGGATTGGACTAATTGAATCAGAAATTAAAAAAGAATTCCCTGATCATAAAATTTTCATAATCGATGCAGACAATACAAAAACAAAAAAACAAGCGAGAAATACAGCAGAAGAATTTAGAAAAACACCTGGTGCTATTTTATTAGGAACAGAAATGGCACTGCTTTATTTACATGAACCAATAGAAAATGGGGCTGTTGTTACAATCGACTCTCTTTTTTCTCTACCAGATTTTGCTATCAGAGAAAGAATTATGAGAATACTTTTAAGAATAAGATCCAGAGCAACACATAAGTTCATAATACAGACAAGAAAAGTTGAGGATCCAATTTTTGACTTAGCACTTAGAGGAAATCTTTCAGATTTTTATAGAGAAGAATTCAAGAAAAGAAAACAATTTAATTACCCACCATTTTCTTTAATTATAAAGATAAGTATCGCTGGTAAAAGATTTACAGTAGAAAAAGAAATGGAAGAATTTAAAAAGTTTTTTGAGCCACTAGATTTGGTTACATATCCTTCTTTTGTTCAGGAACAAAAAGGCCTATATATAATGAATGGAATTATAAGATTAAAAAAAGAAGACTGGATAAATAAAGAGCTTTTAGAGAAAATAAGGGCTCTACCGCCATACTGTAAGGTTGTTGTTGATAGTGAAAATCTTCTATAAATGTGTTGCTTTTTTATATAAAAATGGTATAAATATATTGCCTAGTACTTAAGTACGAAAGCAAACCGAGCGAACAGTACATCCTACAGTTCGCTCTTTTTATTTTTAATAAAAAATAGATATACTACAATTACTTACATACATGAAAAATATAGTCCAAGACAGTACAAAAGAAGGAAGAGTTTTAAGAGAGATATCTAAGAAAGTTTTGAAGAAAGATATTACATCTAAAAATATCTCAGACATATTAATAGATATGAAAGATGCTCTAGACTCTCAAGATGATGGTGTTGCCTTAGCTGCACCACAAATAGGTGTTGGATTAAGAATTTTTATAGTATCTCCAAAAATTTTTAAAGAAAGCGAACATACACCACAACTAGTTTTTATAAACCCAGAAATAATAAAAAGATCTCGAGATAAAAAATTACTAGAAGAAGGATGTTTATCTGTACGATGGTGGTACGGAAAAATTCGTAGAGCAAGTAGGGTTACAATAAGTGCTTACAACGAGTTTGGAGAAAAGTTTGAAATAACAACTACAGGATTACTTGCTCAAATATTTCAACATGAAACTGATCACCTAGATGGAATACTTTTTATAGACAATGCTAAAGAATTAAAAGAGCTTCCTCAAAAAAATGACAAATAAACCCAGCATCGTATTTTTTGGAACTGACTATGTCAGTATTTGTATATTAGAAGAATTAAAGAAAAATTCTTTTTTACCTAGTTTAATTGTTACACAACCTGACAAACCTCAAGGTAGAAAAATGACAGTAACCCAACCTGATGTAAAAGTCTGGGCAGATGAAAACAACATACCAACACTTCAACCAGAAGTTTTTGATGAAGATTTTATAAATGAAATTACAAAAAATGATTGGGATTTATTCATAGTAGCTTCTTATGGAAAAATAATTACAAATAAAGTATTAGAAATACCTAAACATAAGACACTAAATATTCATCCTTCCCTTCTTCCAAAATACAGAGGTCCAACGCCAGCAGAGCAAGCAATATTAGACGACAGTAAAGAAACAGGAGTTACTGTAATGCGCATGGACGAAAAAATGGATCATGGCCCAATAGTTAAACAAGAAAAAATATTTTTTGAAACATGGCCAGACAAACAAGATATGCTTAAACGGTTAGCTACATTAGGTGGTGCTACTTTATGTGACATTATTCCTGATTGGATAAATGGAAAAATAGTAGAAGTTGATCAAGATCATACACAAGCAACTTTCACAAAAATGATTTCAAAAGAAGATGGTCTTATTAATTTAGGAGAAAATGATTACAAAAACTTTCTAAAATACAAAGCTTATAAACCTTGGCCGGGAGTTTTCTTTTTTGAAAATGGAAAAAGAATAAAAATAACAGATGCAGATTTTATAAATAATAAATTTATAATCAAAAAAATAATACCTGAGGGTAAAAAAGAAATGTTATACGGAAATTTAGGTTGACAAATCTCTCATATGAGTTAAAAAGGTTCCAACAGAAAGGAGGTGAAAATAATGGAAGAAAGAATAATAAGCTTATTGCTTGTTCTGGTGACACTTGTGTGTCTTTATTTCTGAAGTTTTTATAACCCGTCCGCTGTGCTAGGGATTCCCTTTAGCACAGCGGACTCCTTTCTTATTTTTATTTATTTAATCTCTACACTCTTAACAACAACAGCCTCAACTGGTCTATCTTGTGCACCTGTTTCAACATTACCAATCTTTTCGACTATATCTAAACCTTCAATAACTTTTCCAAAACCAGTGTGTTTACCTTGTAACCATGGTGTAGCTTCAGCTGTAATAATGAAGAACTGACTACCGTTAGTATTTGGACCAGCATTTGCCATTGCAATAACACCCTCAACTAAAGCCACATCATTCTGTTCATCATTAAATACATAACCAGGTCCACCTGTTCCCCATCTGTTTATTTGAGCATCATCTTTAGACAATGGATCTCCACCTTGAATCATAAAATCTTTTATTATTCGATGAAATTTAGTGCTGTTGTAGAATCCTTCATTAGATAGTTTAACAAAATTAGCTACTGTATTTGGAGCCTTATCTGCAAATAATTCTATTTTAATTACACCAAGATTCGTTGTTATAGTTGCAACGCTATTTGTATTTTCCATTTTTTCTTCTTTATTATTAACTACTAAAGTCTCACTCTCTTTTATATCTTCATTTACTGGCGCATTAACTTTTTTACTCCAACCAAATATAAACAATAAAGAAACTAATGCAATTGCCACAATAACTATCCAAAAAGTTTTATTCATAATTAACGTTTTAAAATTCTTTTAATTTCTCTAGCTCCTTTTAGAAAAAAATTATTTTTCCTATCCTTATGTTTTGCTAATTGTCTTGATATTTCATCTTTCAAACTATCTAAAGATTCACTTATGCTTTGATTTTCAGATGTAGCTCTGTATCTTTCACCATCATATTTAAGATTTATTTCTGATCTATAAATATCACCCTTCTTATGATGATTTGATAATAAACCAATCTCAACTTCTGCTAAAACCTCTGTATCACCTGAAATATTAATATACTTTTCTATAACACCCATCTTTTCATGAACCTCAGATACTATATCTGGAGTTAAATCATGATTTGTTGTTTTTATGTGAAAATTTATTTTCATACTTACTATTATACCAAAAATCTACCACTCCTCTATATCTAAAGAAATCAGCTTAATTCTAGAATGATGACCATTTACAATCTTTATCTTTTTAGCATTTGGAAAATGCTCCTTTATTATTGCCAATACCCTACCATTAGCCATATTGTTCTCTGCTTTTTCTTTTACAGAAATAGAAAGACGATTTTCTGATGTTTGTAAAACAGTCTCCTTCTTAGCTCCAGGAGTAACTGATACCCTTATGTACATTAGTCTTCTTTAGATTTTTCGTGTAAACCAACACTCATAACAATAGCTCCCTCACTAGATGCAAACTTCAAATCATAATCATCAAATTCTCCAGATTCCTCCATTAATTCAAGGGCGTGACGATTTCTTTTTTCAAAATTACTTCTAAAATTATTTACTATATAAACACGACAAAGAGTTTCACTAAATCTATCAACTTTCTCCTCCCTCTCATTTTCTACTTCATGAAACTGTACTTTTGTTATTATCATATTACTAAATATTGTAACACCAATTACCACTTAAGGACGACTAGACACTATGCCTTTTGCTTGTTAATATTTTGCCATCCAGCCTTATGTTCAGCTTTGCTGAACTTCGACCGGTAAATTCCCTTGTAGCTCAGCGGTAGAGCAATCGACTGTTAATCGATTGGCCGCAGGTTCGAATCCTGCCGGGGGAGCCCTAGTGACGAAACCTCACAATTTGTGGGGTTTTGTCTTATATGGCTTGATATTTTAGAGGTTCGAGCGCGCTCTAATTCGTCTTCAACCGCCTGACGACTTTTTATGATCGTTTTGATGAAAGAATGGTAATTTACAAAGACCTTTTTGCCTTTTAGGGTGAGGTTCGAGCCAAGGCATGCGAGTATCGCTCTTTTGGCTTTATCGTCTCCTTTTTCAAACCAAACATGGGCGTAGCAAGCGAAATCAAAGGTCTGCTCTGTGAGGTCCACCCATTCCAATACTTCTCTGTTTTTAACATTCAATTCTTCTTCGAGTAGTAACTTCTTTTTAACCATGCCGACCTTGAGCATTTGGTATTCTTCATCGGTGATTATGGCTCGCTCGCTGTTTGCTGGTGAGGTGAAGTTGAGTGTCAGTGATTGCAAATTCTTAGTGACCTGCTCGAGCTCTTTGTGTTTGCCTTTGAGGACCAAAGTGTCGCTATCTACTTCCGTCTTTCTGAGTTCGTGGAGATGCTTGATCGCCCAGTCTTTGAATCTTTCGGAAATAGTGATCTCACTTAACTTTTCTTTGATATCAAGCACGAGGTTCTTGAGCTCTATCACTTTCTCAGGACACTTCACGTCTACCTTTTTCTTGGTGCAGTTGTAGTAGACATAGTGGTGGACATTTCCGTTCTTACATCGCTTTACTTTCGCCTGTGCGGTAATGCTACAGCCACACGTGCCACACTTCATAAGTGAGGTAAAGGCAAAGCTACGCTCCGGTCGTGGGCGTGGTTGCATGGTCCTACCCATTATCTCCTGGACCTTGTTGAACTCTTCTTCGGTGATCATGGCCTCATGCGCACCTTTGTGCCATTCTCCGCTCTTGTACGGATATTCAAACCAACCGTAATAAAATGGGTTGCTTAAGAGTGCGTAGATGCCACTTTTAGATAAATGCTTGCCACCCATATTTCTTCGCTGATATGTTTTAAGATTCAACTCCTTACGAGCGACATCCCATATTTGGATGGTGCTGTAATTGCCGGTGAGCATGAGGTCAAAGAGTCTTTTTACTACCGGAAAGCGTTCAGGGTCCTTCATGATTGTCTTGAATCCTTTCTCTCGGTCTGGCGTACTCATGTAGCCGACGGGACACATGCTTGGTAGCCAGCCTTCTCGGACCTTCTTGGCGAGCCCTCGTTTTACGTTCACCGATAAGTCTCGGATGTATTGATTCGCCATTCCAAGTTCTACCTGCATCATCAGCACATTATCGGTTGGGTAATATGTCCGACCAAAGGTAACGATCTGCGCTATAGCACTCTGCTGTAGCATCCAACTTATCTGTCCACCGTCTACGGGATTACGAGCAAGTCGGTCCAATTTCCAGCAAATGATTCCATTAGCCTCGCCTTTATAAATTCTTTCAAGCATCTTGTTAAAGATTGGTCTTCCTGGTTTCTTAGCCGACTGTGATTCGGTAAGAATCTCGACGATCGTTAAGCCTTGCTCTTGTGCAATCTTTAAGAGTTCGTCTTTCTGGGCATCGATTGATGCCGCTTGTCTGTCTTCCGCCTCGCTTGATTTACGAGCGTAGAGGAAGTATTTGATTGTGGGTTTTGTATTATTCATATGCGCTTTTAAAATTATCGTCCTCACGTTGTTTTTGCGTTGTATTATCAACGTAAGGGGTGTATGTCTCAGGGGTATCAGTTCCCGTTAATTTCCCGTATTTACGGGTATCTATCGAGTTGGCATTAGTGCCAGTACGATACGCCTGTATTTCACCTGTTTTATCAGGCACTTCGACCTTCATGTCTTCTGCTTTTTCCGCATTACCGACAGTATTGCTAGAAGGCTCTGGAATAGCAACCTTAGACGGATCTTCTGGCATTTTGAATCTTTCCCTTAAAATATCTCCAATATTTTGTATTTTATTATTATAGTTATCTTTTAGGTTAGTTAGATTGGCAGTAGTGCTAGTACGATAATTTTCTTTTCTGCCAGTGCTATGGACTGGATTTTGCCACTGCGGTAAAGGATCGGTGAGCTTAATCTTTTTCATATCCTTTGAGAGTGGTCTCCAAAGTCGGGCAGATCGAAAGAAGTAGACGTTCACCGCTTTTATACCTCTCTTGGATCGACGAATACTTACTATCCCGTAGGCTTCAAGAATTCTGAGTGCACTTATAACACTTCGGATGTTTGTGCATCCAGTATGTTCTTTGATAGTCAAAATACTTGGAAAAGCATCCTGCCTTTCGGTGTTACAGTGGACCAATAGAGCAGACAGCACCAGAGTACAAAGTGGCGGAAATTTCGCCATGTAATGATTTTTGACGTATTCGTTATCAATAACAAACCTGTTCGGCTTTTTCTTATTGCGAAGCGTATCAGGATTTATTTCACTTCTGGCCTGTTGGAGGTGTGTGTTTTTGAATTCTCCGAACTTCGCCACTCGCTTCGGTGACTTTTCTTTTTGATTGAGAATCTTTATCCATTCCTCGTTCAGTTTTATTTTGTCGTCCATATTCTTTGAGCCACTCTTTTTTGATCGGTCGATAGACAAAATTAAAAAGAGTAAGCAAGTTAATTGCCTCATTAGCGAGAACATCATCGGGAAGGACCGTGCCGGTTTCTTCTCGGTGTAGTTGTTTGTATTCTTCTAGTGCCTGTTTGGTAAGCATAATGAGGGGTTTCGACCTTTGTTCGGGTCCAACTCTTCCCATAAACAGAAAGAGCTGAGTCCCCATTGCAAGTTGACTCAGCTCTTTCCGTGCAATGGGTATCTATATCTTAGATTCCAAAAAGAGCAAAAAATGGTGCATTACTTTTTGGACCAAGATGTCCTAATCCTATCGGCTAGAAAATTCCAAACTGTAGGAATTACTTTCCGAAGGACTCTTTAATCCTAATGTGCAAATCGGTAAAAACAGCGTGCAGTGATTTTGATGTTTTTAGCGCTTGAAATAAGCATATTTTAGGACTGCTGGAATTATGGCCTAGAAAAAATGTGCAAAAGTGTGTGCAATCAATTTCTCCAAATTTGATATATTTTTCTAGGACATAGATATTATGTAGCGCCAAAAACGTGGAAAATCGTGCGGAATCAATTTGCAAAATTTGGACCGTAAATATCTGGCACGTGGTCCATTTCGGTGTGAGTTTTGGTGCAAACGCAAAAAGCCCCGATATGGGGCTTGAAAAGCGTACACGGGGCGCTTTAGGGGCTAATTGTGAGGCTTTTTCTTCAATAATTGGCCTAGGACAGCATCTACTCTCTTTATGCGTTTTGCTTTTGGTATTTTGGGAATTGTTTGTCTTGTTGGCTTCTTAAATTTAGAACTTATTGAGCCTGTCAGCTTTTTTGTTTTCTTATCAATCTTGTACACACCAGATACCTCTAACCAACCCCACGGTTGCCCCATACCACCACCGCCAATTAGGTTTTTCTCGCCTAACAATGTCCACATGATTTCGTATCCTTTAAGGTTAAGAAAATCAGTCAATCGATCCTTCCTAAATAATAAATACCTAGGGAAATCTTTATTGAAAATTGTAGGATCGAAAACAACGAGCTCGTCTTTTTCATTATAAAAACGACCATCGCTATGCTTTTGGACCAATTTCATTTCATCAACGATTAGTTTTGCAGGGAGTTTTACATGTATTGTTCCGTTAGTAGAACAATCGATTGAAGAACCACTACTCATATATTCATCATCTGTAACCAATACTTTGGCTGGTATCTTTTTATCTCTACCGCCATCTGTCCATCCATCATGATGATAGTAAGGAATGTAGTGATCCAGAAAAGCAGGACGTGAAGGATACTCTTCGAGGTGAATATTATAAAACTCGTGAGATTCAGGCATCCATCTTCCCATGAAATTTTGTTTCAAAGCCCACTCATAAACAGACTTGGCTTTTTCTTTCTTTACTATATAACTTTTTATCATATACCAGAGAGTCCTGGTGGGTACCTGATACTTTTCGTGTTCGGGTGGAGTAGGTTCTTGCCATTCATGAAATCCTTCCATGACGATCCAAGTAACTCCTTTATCATCCACAAGCTCCATTACCTCTTCAGGATTTGGTAAATCTTTAGAAGCCTTAAGCCATGTTTTATGAGTTACATTTTTTCTCCAAGCGTTATAGTCTAGGCGAGGTTTTTTAAATGCAGGTGTATCGATATTATTTTTGGGAAATTCTTTTAGGGTGCATGTTGGATCAATATCTCTAACACTTAAATGCCAAGGTCCATTATAATGTTTTTCTTCATCTCTCCAACGATCTCCTTTGAATTCAAAGTTGTCTGCCACCATTCCTAATAATTCATGGAACGCTATCCATTGATATTTCTTTCCTATTCTTTCTGCCTTATGTTCTGACCTGCCATCTCCACGTCCCGCATTAGTATCATAAGTACCATGAAGCTCTTGGCTCCAGCCAAGCTTGACTACTCTGTTAAAAATCCATCTCTGGCCCAAACCAACATCAAAATTCTCTGCAGGATCATTGATCCGAGAATATCCATCAAGATAGGGTTCAATTTGTTTCTCGTAATGTTTTCTTCTCCTTTCAGACAAACTTTTCTTGAAGTCTTTAATTGATTTAGCCCTTTTTTCTGCATCAGTTTTTTCTCTTTGCTTAATCTCTTCTTCGGTTGACTTAACTGCGTCTTCTGAATCAAAATCTCTCATCAAAATACGTAGATTTATCCCATGAAATGGACTAATTTTGTTAAATAAATCTAACTGGTTTTTATCTAAGGATTTCTTAAAAGTCTCAAACTGAACACTTTTGGAAACTTCTTTACTACCAAGCCTTCTCCCAGACCAATGTCCTAAGGCTGAATCAACTTCATATCTACCAAAATCACCCATTGACCCAAGACTGTGCATCACTGAGGACCAAATATCGAGATAGCCACGGTCCTTTGTCTTATCTTTAAAAAAATCTTCCGGATAATACTTAGTTTTTAGAAATTTCTCAGTGGGCGTATTCTTCGGCCAATTACTACCGTATGGAGGTAAGATTTCTTTTTTATCAATTTTTATAAATTTCTTATCAATCGCAAATTCAACTACACCTCGCGCATAGTCACGAATAAGAATACTCTTCGGGATTTTCTTTTTAAAAATATTTGTGTAAAACCACAAGGCCAATTTAGTAATTTCCTTCGAGTCTTTTTTATTCCTTAGCACACAGCCATATGCAACAGCATAAAGCCTCTCTGTGATATAGGGATCATTTACTCCTTTAAATAGCTCGAGTATTTCGATGAGGACATTCAATCTTGGAGTTAATATTTCGATTAGGGCCTTTGTAGCCTTATCTCTTATAAATCTGTCTGGCGTTGTTAAAAACCATGATAATGCTATGGCACACAATTTAAGGGACTCATCATTTATGTGGGACTTATTGAGATCCGACCATCCCCATTCTATAAGTCGATCCACAGAACCTTTCTCTCCGTGTTGGTAATGCAGGAAAGTAGACCAACGACCATCTCTTTTAGGCATAGTCATCTTGGATAGATTCCTGTGGAGAAATAAAGCATTAAATGGATGGCCTGGCACTTGAGCCACGGCCAGCATCGTATTTAATAAATTAGCATCACCCTCATCAGTTTTTATTACGACCTGATTTATGTATTTTAATGCCGTCTTTGCATCTACAGAAAAAGCATTTGGTCTTCTCCAAACTAAACTCTCAACGAAAGTACTTGTCTTCAGGTAATCATTAATATATGGAGCGACTTCAAAGAATTCAATACCATTTAGTTGTTCGGGACACTGAATAGACAAGGCTTCAATAATCCCTCTATTCCAACTCTTTTCAAGAAATTTACCGATCTTGGTATTTCTCGAAAAGAACTGCTTTGGAGTTCTGTTTGTGGCACGATACTTTTTAAAGATGTACCTGGCGATTAAATGGTCGCTAAATTTTTGAAATGGAAATCTAAAATCAAATCCATCCACATCTTTAGCTTCAACTGAATATCTAGGAACCTTTATTAATAAAAGATTCTTTTCAAGTTCCTTTAGAAAATCTCCATGTTTAATTAACGGATGCTTGTTTGTCACTATACTCATAAGTCTCTCTTCGGGAATTCTATCGTCATTGTGCGAGACCATGTCCTCAGCTACCTTTTCAATTACCGTATCCCAGATATTTTTCCCCGGACCGTTATCAATTCCGAATTGTTTAGAAACTCTTTTTGACACGCTATCCACAAAACTCTCAAAGATATAAGTAGCACCTTCATGACCTCTAAATATTTCCTTTTTGCCTTTCTTTTTTGAGCGACTTTGAAAAGCTTTGCAGAATAGCAGGAGAAATAATGGATTCTGGAATTCAGGTGTAAGAAGAGGTATCTCAGGTAAAGGTAGTTTAAACTCACCAAAGAATTTATTAACAGCTTCCCATTCACGGAATTGAAATCCGTGATGCTCTTGGTGAACAAATAATCCCTCTGCTTCAGTGCCTAAAACCTCTTTCTCAAAACCAGAACGAATGCTTACGATCAGACCAATATGAGGATACTTCTTACACTCTCGCTGTAGCTTCTTTAAGTTCTTCTGCCAGAAGCTAATTGGTCTAGTTTCATTGAGTGCATCAATAATGATGATAGACCTTGCAGAGTTCTTTTTACCAGCCCTATTCAAGGCATTAAGTAACTTTTCTTTCGTACAGTTCTTTAAACCTAGTTGCTTGGAAATCTGACTCCATATGTCGGAATTATTATTTAAAAACTCGCCAAAAATAAGAACCGAGGGTAGATACACATCTCCCGATAAGCGCTGCTTCATAACATCACATAGCAAGTGCGTTTTACCTGTTCCTGCAACTCCTTTTAGTATAAGAAATGGTTTGTTTGATAATTTGGCAGTAGCACTATCGACAAATCTTTCAAAGTATCTTATTTGTTCTTCCGCCTTATTTAAATAATGTATATCTCCACCAAAACGATCCGATGAAGATCTTCCATTATTGCTCGTGTCTTCTTGGACAAATTCCTTTTTAGGTTTTTCCTTTTCTTTATAAAGTAAATTGGAGAGACTCCAAGAAAGTTTGTTGGCACGCTTCAGTTCTGTCTTAAGAGATTTCCAAGGGATGGGATCTACGTCGTATTCCTTTATTCCATCGGCGATCTTGAGGATAACCAATATTCTTTTAGACAAAGCATCATATGTCCTTTGAATACTCTTATTTTCATACTTAGAAGATACATGATTAAATTCACGTCTCAATATTCCAAAATGGGTTCTCGCTGTAATGTAAAAATCAACAGTCCTACCAATACCACCAAATACCTCAGAAACAGGCAAATCAATATTCAATTCTGGTGTATATCGATTTCCAGCTTTATTTTTTACTTGTTTTAAATGTAAATTTAACCATTTTTTATCTAAAAATTTCATTTCGATTATTCTTGCTTAGGATATTTTCTGAAATATAAAGAGATGTTCATGCATTATAAGTAGAAAATTGGCCTCTTTCGACTTAGTCACCCAGAATCCAGTGGCCTTGCAGTTGAACTGTCGCTTGATGATATCTTCTTTAAGTAGTAATCCTGCCTTAAGAAAACGGTCCATTACTCTGTAGGCAAGTGGTTGATACATTTTCTTTCGCCTTGTATCTCCCATAAGAATTGCACAAAATTTCCCAGGCTTTAGGACCCTATAAAATTCCTTAGCGACTTTCTCCATTTCATCGCAGAAAGTATCTATATCACTTATGTTCGACAGATCATCAACCAGTTTTCCTTCACTGTATTTAATAATATCTACATATGGCGGATGAGTGAGCACAAAGTCTACAGTCTCATCTTTTATCTTGGAAAGATTGCGAGAATCCCATTTAAATCCTCTTTGCCAGGCTTTATTATCAACTTTAAAATCCAAAGCTTTCTTTGTGCGATCAAGTGCTACTTGATTCACATCAGAATAAATAATATTCCTGTTTAAAATCTTTGCCTCAATAGCGGTTGTACCACCCCCGATCATTGAATCAAGTAAAACATCACCTTCTTTTGAATATCGAAGGATAAGATTACGAGCAACTTCAGGGGACCAATTACCGCGCCAATCCGATGTGTGAGTTGCCCAATTACCACGACGAGGAAAAGCCCAGACTGTTGTACATTCTAGTTCGAATTCTTCTGGATGTAGTTTTAGGTCTTTTCCTTTCATTCATTTACTTCAATTTAAAATAATCAATAACATCACTCTCGAACGAATCTTTCATCATGTTAAAGTTATATGTATTTTTATGGATATCTCTTGCTTCCTTTAGACTATTTTTCATATCTTTATATCCGATTCCATCAGTAATCCACACCAGAGCCGCACCAACTTCTTCGAGCTCTTTGTTTATATGACCATAACTTCTTTTAATTTCTGTAGGTTTTGAACCTGAAGCTGTATAAAAATTAATTTCAATTCCAAGAGTTTGATTTTTACAATGCAAACAATAATCTAAAGTTTTAGATGTTTTTCCATCAGAAAAATAGATATCTTCCTCTTTAGTTAGTTTAATATCATTGCCTCTATCATTTAACCTTTCTACCATTTCAGATAATTCTTTATAAATAATAGAAGAAAAAGCTGTACCACCGACATTTTTTCTTCTATGGGTTTCAAGTCCAACTTGTACGCCAACAAAATAGTCATCTATCTCTAAATTTAGAATATTGCAAATGCCTAGCTCGACAAGTAGTTTTGAGATATAAAGCATTCCTTTCTCATCTTTTTCTATTTTTTCAAAACTTTTGAAATCAACATAGTCCTCATTTGATACATATGTTTTACCAGTATGTCCAAGCAACTCAAAAGAGGCATTGATTATGTCAGATGCCTTATCAGACGACATGAGTGCATCTGCTATTTGTTTCGTGTATTCCTCTTTTGTTTTAGCACTAAGCTGTCTAAAAAAATCAAAAAGCAGGTTATATTTTTCTGTTTTCTTGAATATTGTATCCCATTGAATAAAATCGGAACGTTTAATAACTCCAGGAGTTAATGTCTCAATAAATTTATCTCTGAATTCTTCAGATGTTGTAAAATTTTGTCTGCTTTTAAGTATCATATTTTTAATAATTTGTTATTAGTACCTCAGTAATTTTCCCTCGACCAGAAGCTTTTGAATTTATCATTCTACCAGCCTCAACCTTGTTAATTCGTATCCCTTTGTGTCCCGAGTAAATCTTATTGATAAACGGTGTGTCTGAATTCGAGAGCATCACATAGCATCCTCGTTTATGTAATTCTAGGACCGTGTCTCTAAGTTCTATTTGTTCTTTATCAAGAAATGATTCTGCGGTATAAGATGTGAATGATGCGGTCTTGCTTACTGGATAGTAGGGTGGATCAAAATATATAAAATCACCTTTTTTAGCTTTCTTCAGGACCTCTTTGTAATCTTGATGTTTAATTTCAATTCCTTGGAGTGCTTTATTAACTTTTTTCAGATTGACTTCATCACAAATTAACGGATTCGTATATTTACCATAAGGAACATTGAATCCACCCTTACTATTTACTCGATACATTCCATTGAAACATGTTCGATTGAGAAATATAAAACGTGAGGCAACGTTTAAATCACTAAGTTTATTTGGATCTTGTGCTCGGACCTTCAAAAAATATTCTTTATCGGTTTTGTGTTTCTTAAGTGATGTGATCAATCCATCAACGTCATTTTTGATGACATTGTAAGTAATAACTAATTCTTTATTTAAATCTGACAAAAATCCTTTCTGTGGGAGTAAGTCAAAAAACACAGCACCACCACCAACAAAAGGTTCAAAATATCTACCTGTCTTGATATTAAAAAGTTCAGGCGGATACAAATTCATTTTATAAAATTGGGCAAGTAATTGTCTTTTACCACCAACCCATTTTACAAATGGTTTTGGTTTTTCCGCCATCACTCTTTCGGAGTCACCGACAGGATCTTTTTTGTCAGCAAGAGTAAATATTCTATAAGCAAGTATAGGATTTATATCAAATTTATTTTGTATTTCTTTGATAGCTTGCTGAGTAGTCATACTTGGTATTTTAGCATTTTTATTGATCCAAATGAAGGGCAAACTTTATCTTTATTTTAGAAGCTTATTTTTCTCTTTTTTGTACCACTTTCTTTTCTCATATTCATCTGGTCCCAGCTCTTTACCGGACCATCGTCCAACACGCCTTGCGCAGGTCATACAAACCGTCTCGCTAATACCGTCATAATGTTCGGGGTGTTCTGGCGGATATTCAACTTGAATTATGTAATTGCCACCACATTTCTCACAGATTGGCTTATTAAAATCATGCATGAACACGAACATACCGAGATGGTTCCAAGAAGTCCAGTAATCATAGATTATGAGTAAACTCCCACAAGAGTTAAAATACACTTATGGACGATTTAAAGAATTTAATATTTGTTGACTGCGAGGCAAATGGTAAGTGTCCGAGTATGGGCAAGCTTACTGAATTTGGTGCTGTTGCATATCCCTCAAAGGCTACCTTTCATGGAGTCTTGGTTGAAAGAAAGCCTGATCCAGAAAATCCTGAATTTAAAATTGGGACCGGTGTTATCTTTGATGAGAAAGAGGTGTTCGAGAAATTCAAGGTATGGTTGAAGGATGTTTGTGGTGAAGACAAACCAAGATTTGTTAGTGACAATCCTGCTTTTGATTGGCAGTGGATCAATGACGGGTTTCATCGGACCATTGGAAATAACCCCTTTGGATATTCTGCTCGTAGGATTGGTGATTTTTATGCTGGCTTAATTGGAGACTTCAAAGACGCATCTTCTTGGAAGAGACTTCGTATAACAAAACATGACCACCATCCAGTTCACGATGCTCTTGGTAATCTAGAAGCCTTCGAGAGAGTGCTTAATGGAGAAAGACCAAAAAAGTAGTGAATAGACCCCTGTTTCCACCCTCTATTCACTAGTTTTTTCTATTTTTGTACGCTGTATTGGACAAAAAGTACCGATTTTGTCCAATACACCTGTTTTAGTGGACAGAATTACCTTTTTTGCACACTTCACATGTTGTACTGGGCAAAAAACGTACTTTTTGACCAGTAAAGTGCCTGGTGGTCAAAATACCTATTTTGCATACTCATCACGTTGTACTATGCAAAAAAGGTATTTTTCGCATACTGCACTATGCACTTTGGTATTTTTAGAATTCCCTGGAATCACCCTCAGCCATCACAATAAACTCAATACCTTCTGGAATTAGGACCTTTGCTGGTAGCACATGGGCTGAACCAAATCTTGTACCATCATGTACTGGAAACACTTTCTTTGGCTTGAGGAGGAGTGCGTAATCGATTGCCTCGCTTAATTTCATCCAAGGACCTGAGACCGGAAGTGCAAGAATCTCAACTGGTCTTTCTGGGTTTGTGAATGCATCGCCTGGATACCAAAGTTTGTCATCAATAAAATATCCGAGGTTTGAAGACAAAGGAATGGTGCTGTGCATTTGCGCATGTTTTTCTCCTATGCCGACAACTGTAATTTCTCCGAGAGATACAGAGTCATCATGGTTTACTTGTGTGTGCTTTATGTCTTCTTTATCCAAGAGCTCACTTACAGAATTATTGGAATAAATAATCACCTGAGGATTTTTCTCTAAAATGACTTTGAGTGATTCAATGTGGTAGTGGTCCTGATGTTCATGAGTAAAGAGGATGTAATCAATATTCTCAATCTTTGAATGAGCTTCGATTGTGTAACTACCAGGATCGGTAAGTATTCTTTTTCCTTTGGTTTCTATCAGGAGGCAACAGTGGCCAAGTTTGGTTATCTTCATATATTTTGATTTTATCATTTTTGGCTCTTTTTTGCTATGATTACGCCATGATAAAAGCAATCCTATTTGACCTCGATGGTCTAGTTATAACAAAGAAAGATAAGCTGTTTAGTCAGCGTGTTTCGGAAGAGATGGAATTGCCCTATGAACAGGTCTCAGAGTTTTTTACTGGCGAGTTTAGAGAATGTTCTTTCGGTAGAGCTGATCTCAAAGAAAAAATTGTGCCTCATCTAGTTAAGTGGGGTTACAAGGGTTCTGCTGATGATTTTCTAAAATACTGGTTTGAAAGTGAGAGTAATACTGATAAAGAAGTATTAAAGATTGTTAGTGATATTCTATCAAAAGGAATCAAGTGCTATATTGCGACTCGCCAAGAAAAGTACCGAAAGCAGTACCTGTTGGACGTTGTCGGATTGAAAGACACGTTTGATGGAATATATTGCACTTGTGATATTGGGTACGACAAATGGGAAAAGGGATACTGGGATTTTGTTTTCAATGACTTGAAAGCGACACCAGACGAAATTATGTTTTTCTGCGATAGCCAGAAGAACGTAGACAATGCTGGAAAGTTAGGTATTCGTGCATATTTCTATACAGACATCGAAGTTCTCAAGGAGAATACAAAAGATCTGATTTAGCCTAGCGATACTTCGCCATCTCTTTCTCAGTCGGCCTCGTAATTCCAAAGAACCCCTGCTTGATATTTGGTAGCCAAATGTGGGCTTTATTCTCTTTCCAAAAGGTTCCTATTTCTCGTGCAATGTCGAGCCCTAATGACAAAACCTCACAACTTGTGGGGTTTTGTCTTTTATTGCTTGATAGAGATGTCAGTTTTATAATACAAACATATGTTTATTGTTACAGTATCACATTTAATTAACGTCTTAATCGCTGGTCTAATGGCAATACTTTTAATGACAAATGAGCGTCATATGAAAAAAGTATTTGGTGATGATACACCTGCACGCCAAATACTTTCATCGCTTTATATGGCTATAGCTGTGGCATCTTTTGTGGCATTAATTGTGCCTAATTATAGTATTTCAATTGCATTGGTACTGTTTCCTATTCAGATACTCTATAAACTTTCTACTCTACTCACAGTATCCTCAAAAAATAACCCAGTAATTTGGTGGAATTTTGGTATTTCGATTTTACACGCAGTGTCGCTTTATACTATTTATATTTATTTAACTATATAAGTCGTAATAACCTCAAGACTCTTACGGCTTAATATAATATGGATAAAAACACAAAAGAAGAATTTAAAGTATCAGGAGAAGATATATTAAAGAAAGTTAAAGAAATAATTAAAGAAGGTAACGTTCGTAAAATAATTATTAAAAATGAAAAAGGAAAAGAGGTTATAACTATCCCCCTCACTATTGGCGCAGTTGGCGTCATCATCGCTCCCGCACTAGCAGCAATAGGTGCAGTGGTAGCACTTCTTACAAAGTGTACAATTGTAGTTGAAAAAGTTTATAATAGTAAATTAAAAATAATATAAAAACATGGATAATTATATACAAGAAGGACAAGTAATAACTCAGAACGCAGACTTAAGTATTCTATGGACAATTGGATGGATATTCACAATAGGATATTTAAAACTATCTTTTTGGAAAGGTGTTTTAGCAATAATAATTTGGCCGTACTATCTTGGCGCTGAATTTGGTAAAAACAAAAAGACACAAAATGAGCATAATTAAAGTAGAACAACATAGCTTTCTTGGAGGTATCTGGACAATAGGATGGCTTTTTACTATTGGTTTTCTGCAACTTAGTTTTTGGAAAGGAGTATTAGCCATTGCTTTATGGCCTTACTTTATTGGTGTTTTTGTAAGCGGACTTTAGAATAAAATAAAGCAGAAACATAGACTAGAATAGTAGATATGATATGTTTCAAATGTCACTGTGTTATGAGTAACACGTAAAGTACATTTGGCTTGCGGCCTATCAGCTAGTTGGTGGATTAACAGCCCACCAAGGCTACGACGGGTAGCATTATCCCAACCTGCGAGGTAATGCCATAACACAGTGACACCCCTCCTCTTTAATTGGTATTTTAATATCAAAATAGAGGATTTTTTATTTAAATTACCAATGAGTACACCATACTCAACAACAAAGACGGCGCCTCCCTGCTTTTAAATTAGAAATAAGAATATTTTAGTGTATATTAATTAAACTATGAAATGGATAGTTTTTACAGAAACACAACACACAATAGATTATGCAATTAAAGCAGGTATGCTAATGACTTTACACAAAAAATATAAGATATAGAAAAATGAAAAAACAAAAACCTGTAATTTTTCTAGATTTTGATGGATTAAAATTTGACACAATTCACTTATACATTTCACATATAAATAAAAAATATAATATAAAAACTCAACTAAAAGATTATATAAATAATCCACCAATCGAAGACATAATTAAAAAATATATTCCAGAAAGTAAACACCATACTATTATTCGAGAAGAGGTTTATGTTGATTTAGCAAAAAATGTAGAAAGTTCAATTGAGTTAAATGATTTAGCAAAACCGGTCGACGGGCTATGCGATGTATTGCCTATGCTTGCAGACAAATATGAATTATGGACAGTAACAGCTAAACAAAAAAGCGGTCTACCAGCAATCGAATACTTACTAAACAAGCATGTACCGAACTGTATCACCGGTATTCACTGTGTATGGGAATACCAAGAAAACGGAGTTTATAAGGAGTTCTCTAAGAGAGACTTTATTTTAAACTTTGAAGGAGACAAAGTTGCTTTTATAGACGACTCTCCAAAAGAAATACTAAGAACACAAGACATTGTTCCCTCTTATCTCTTTGATCCTAATGGTGTTAACGATCATTTTGTAGAGATTGAACGGAGAGTAAGAGGCTGGGAAGAAATTGGAAAAATATTTCTTTAATTTTTTACATAAACAAAAATGATTAACATTAAAAATAGAATTATAGAAGTATTAAAAACTACTCACCTAATGAGCCTAGCAACAAACGACGAAAACGGCCCATGGGTTGCTGATGTTGTTTTTATACATGATAAAGATCTAAATATTTACTGGATGTCTGATCCAAACACAAGACACTCAAAAGCTATTTCATTAAATAAAAAATCTGCGGGCACAATTACATATAGCACAAAAAGCAAAGAGTTAAACTTTGGCATACAATTTGAAGGTATTAGTGAAAAATTAGAAGGAGTGCAAATTAATTTATTAACAAAACATTTAGCAAAAAGAGGTCATTCTAAACCAAAATTACTTCAAGCTTCAGAAATTCTAGATGGTGATTCTTGGTATAAATTAACACCAACAAAAATATATTTGATAGATGAAAAAAATTTTGGATTTAACAGACAAGAATTGAATTTTAAATAAAAAGAAGAGGGCGCAGTCGGAGAGAATTCCTGTCACTAAAAGCTAAGGATCCGACTGCGCCCAACTGACTAAAGAACCATTCATTACTGAACAGAAACCTGATAATATCATGGTATATTAAATTTTGTCTATAAAAAAATAGCGAATAGATTTTGATCAAACTTTTCATGAATATAATAGTATTTTAATAAGTAATAAATTAAACCATGCTTTATAAATACATACTAAAACCAATACTTTTCAATTTCGATCCAGAACTAGTACACAATGTATTTTTAAATGTAGGTGAATTTTTAGGTAAACATTATGCAACACGAAAGTTTACATGGTTAATATATGGATATAAAGGCAAAGATATATCAAAGACAGTAGATGGTATAAATTACAAAACTCCAGTTATTTTATCTGCTGGTTTTGATTACAACGGTAGACTAACCCGCATCCTTCCAAGTCTAGGTTTTGGAGGAATAGAGGTTGGATCTGTTACTGCTCGTCCATGTGCAGGAAATTCTAAACCCACACTGACTCGTCTACCAAAAAGTCAGGCAATCTTAGTAAATAAAGGCCTCAAAAACGAAGGCGTAGATGCTGTTATAAAAAGAGTAAAAAATACACCTCATGAAAAAAATTTTGTAATAGGAATATCAATCGCTAAAACAAATGACCAAAAATGCGCAGATGAAAATGAAGCCATTAATGATTATTGTTATAGCTTCAAAAGACTGAACGAAGAAAACATCGGTGACTATTACACCATTAATATATCTTGCCCTAACGCTTTTGGAGGCGAAACCTTTACTACTCCAGATCTTTTAAATAATCTATTAACAGAAATTAAAAAAATATCTTGCTCAAAACCTATTTATATTAAAATGCCTATAAGTTTATCTTGGGAAGAAACAGATTCTCTATTAGAAATAATAATAAAACATAAAATAAATGGAGTAATTATTGGTAATTTAAAAAAAGACTATAGCGATGTAGATATTAAGGAAAGACCAAGTTTTTACCGTGGTGGAATTTCTGGTAAACCATGCTTCTTAAAATCAAATGAACTTATTGAAAAAACTAGCAAAAAATACGGAGACAAATTAACCATCATAGGTTGTGGAGGAATATTTACACCAGAAGATGCGGAATATAAATTTAAGATAGGATCACAATTAATCCATATTATTACGGGAATGATTTATAATGGCCCCGGTATTGTAAAAAATATTTGCGTAAACATATCTAAGAGTAATAAATATTGAAATCATGAAAAAACTAATCACATGCTTAGGATTTAATCCAAATAATGACGGAATAATACTTCCTATCTTAGAAAATAGACTCGTAAAAATAATAGAAGTGTGTAGAGAAAACCCTAACTCAGTACTCGTGCTTATGGGAGGAAATACCTTCCGAAAACCTAACCCTGACTCGGTTGACCAGTCTTTAGAGATGAAAAAATACATTGAAGCAAATGCTCCTGATGTAATACAGAATACCAAGATAATTTTAAAAAATAAATATACAACAACAATTAGAGAACTTTGTGGACTTAGGGAAATTAATGAAACAGAGTATCTTAACTTGCCTATTACAATAGTCGTAAGTGAATTTTTTATACAGAGAGTTAAATTATATGCAGAATACATTTTTGGAAATATTGAAAATATAGACTTTGTTGCTTCTAAAGTTCCAGAAGAAAGTGCAGCAAGCTTTAAACAAATAGAAGAGCTTAAATTAGAAAAAGGACATCAATGGCTAGATGGTTATGTAAAAGGAGATTATAAAAAGCTACTGGAAGAACAAGACGCTTTTGAGAAAAAGATACTTAGTGGTGAAGTAGATCATCCGGTAAGCAAGTAGTTACTTGACACTTTAATATTTGTGTTTTATTGTTTTGAAATATGAGGATGTTAGTTAGAAGGTCTCACCATAGATGTAACCCGGGCAATGGAGTTGTATACCACCGATTAGTTTATTATCGACGTGGTAAAAGAATGACAAGAAGCTGGGAAGAACCTATCGGGATCTAGATCTCAAACTCATAGGAGTCCAAACCTCCACTCGCCCCCGACCTGAAACATGGAACATGGGCGATTTTTTATTTAATTAAAAAGGTGCAGAATCTCCAACAATAGATTGTTTTGGTTCCATAAAAACAACCTCTACTTCTCTATTACCCATATCTCCAAGATAATTAGGATTACTAACAATAGAAGATTCTACAGTAACATCCATCTCACCATCTGATTCTCTTAAAGAAAGCCAAGACCTTGGTATATGTACAGTTTTTTCCTCTGCATCCATATCTCGGCTTCTATTACTACCAATAGAAAATGGCACTAAAAGACGAATATCAACAACCACAACTGATGAAACACCCCTTATAACAAAATCCTCATAGGATTCAGGAGACATACCAGCAGACTCTTTTGACCACGACCCAGAATTAATTTTTTTATTATGGTAAGAAATAAAAACATAAAAAACTCTTTCTCCTCTTTCTGTCATTTCAATAAATTTATCAAACTGCGATCGTGGAATATCAAAAGGTCTTTGACTATTTACTGTTTTAACTTCAAAAAAATAACCACTGTCTTTATCGACAAAATCAGGATTACCATTTGAAGCAATCTCGAGATCGTATCCAAGACTGCGCAGTGCTTCTTTTGCTAAATTTTCTCCGGTATTTCCTGCAACTTCCATTTTCTCAGCAGTAATGATTTTCTCACCCTCAGATCTTCTAGTTAATCTTAAATTTCTCTTATAAGGCCTATCTACAAAACCATTACCTACAGGCTTTTCACTTTTTAAATCTTCAACAAAAGGTAGATCCGGCTGTTCATTTTTACTTTTCATTTATGGTGTCAAGGGGCGGGTTTGAACCGCCGACCCCCCGCTCTTCAGGCGGATGCTCTACCAACTGAGCTACCTTGACATAAAACACTCAATTCTATTTCTACTCTACCTCTCTATTTCTTGCCATACCTGAGCCCCGCCCGTACCGAACGGTACGTTCGGGCGGGTACCTTGACTTAACTTCAACTACAATAAACTAACATAAAACACCCTATTTACGCTAGTTATTTACATTAAACGATTTTAATAAATTTTCAATCTGACTAGGATCAATTTGCATTTTACCCTGAATATCAGCTACTGACTGCTGAGCACCTTTTAAACTCGTATACATTTCCTGAAGCTGATTTAAATACGGCTGAATGAGAGAGTAAGATAGAAGTATAGAACCGACGATAACAACCCATTTTACAGCACTTATAAGCTTACCGATATTTGCATCACGACGCATACCTTGAAGAATTTTATGATTCTTTCTTGCGAGTTCAGCTGTTTCTAGCAAAAGCGCTTTTTCTTCTTCATTCATAAATAGTATTGTAGCAGAAATGATTTAAATTACGAGGTCGAACCTTGCAGTTATTATAAAGGATACTTATTTATTGTTTCTAAAAATTTAGTCTCTACTTCAGGAGTTATTGATAATAAAAATTCAGTCATACTATTATCAAGACCTATATCTGCAACATAATGTTCCTTTGCATAATGTAAATGTTCAGAAGTAAAAACATCTCCTGCAGTAAATCCAAAATAATTTTTTAGCTGAGCCATTCTTTCAGCTATTTCATCGGGTCTTGTTAGATACTTATATATACGTAATTTTGGTTTTACTATTCGTTGCCTTTCTTCTACAGCGCTTAAAGCATTAACATCAATGGAACTTAAAAAATCACCTTTATCTACATTAGAAGTAAAATCACGTAAACCATGACCTTTCTCATGTGCCTCTATAATATTCTTATGCCTATCAGTCAAAACAAGACCCTCCTTATCAACAGCATCCAAAAATACAGTACCTTGTTCGACTATATTACCTTTTCCTAAATTTTCTGGCTCTTTACGAAATTCCCTTGCTAACCCAATGTCAGTTGCACTAAAAACATACTCGACTCTTCCGTCATATTTTTTTATTTGATCCTCATAGTAACTTCTATAATACTCGGGCTTGTCAAAAGTACCCGGTGTACCAGTCTTCATAGTAACCATTGCCTCAAGTCTTGTTTTAATGAATTTCTCCTTTGTTAGAGGATCAGTCATTCTGCCCATTAAAAGATTTGTCCAATCCCCTGGATAGTTTGCGGAAACTCTAATCTTTTCACAACGAAGTTCAATTAGATTGTGTTGTAAATTATCAATATCTTTACCTTGATTAGCCTTGTCTCTTATTTCTTTTTCTAAAGCAACAATTTGATCATAAAGCTCTTTATTGGCTTGCTCATAAAGCGACATCAATTCTGGATAATTAGGTGTTTCTATTCTTTTACCTGATAAACTAAATCTCTGTATATTTTCTTCAAACTTCATAATATGAGTATATTATTAATGGATAAAATATCCAAACATTACCGCAAACTGCCTTGTGACGTTACGAGGTTCGACCTTACAATTAATAATTTGTGCCCTCACCAGGAATCGGTCACGCATCACTTCGTGTTCGCGACCCCGCCTCGCGACAGTTTGCTACGCAAACAGTGACCGCTCCGGCCTTCGCTTCCTGACACAAAGCTTCGCTTTGTTGTTCAGTCACAAAACTCACTTCGTTCGTTTTGTGCCCTCACCAGGAATCGAACCTGGAACTACCCCTTAGGACGGGGTCGTTATATCCATTTAACTATGTGGGCAAATTACGAGGTCGAATCTCGTAATAGAAAGAGTAACAAAAAAACGGCTTATTTAAAAGCCGCTTCTGCCTAAATGGCGTTGCAAGGTTCGACCTCGTAAGTATTACAAACTCAAAAGTTCTTTTAACTTTGGTTCATCAAAACCGATGATTATTTTATTTTCAATATCAATAACTGGTACTCCCATTTGACCTGACTTCTCTACCATTTCGTTTCTCTTCTCTTCATTTTGTGACACGTCAATATCTGTGTACTCTACATGATTAGCTGTAAAAAAGTCTTTCGTCATTTTACAGTATGTACATGTGGGTGTTGAATAAATAACTACTTTTTGTTTTTGTGTATCACTCATAAATAAATTTTACTTAATAATTAAAGAACACTAACTTTATCATAAAATCTTAATGAAACCAAGAAGACATTTTTGACCAAAAACCTCCATTATCATTATTAGCATTAGCATTAGAATCATCACTAGCGTCTTTATTATCTACTAAAACTATGACATTTTCGCCTTCTCTTGAAAGATTATATCTAGTTCTGATCTCTTCTTCTAAACCAGTTTCCGTACCTAAATGCTTAATTTGAGAATCTAATGCCTCATGACGTTTCTTAACAGATTCATATCTATCTTCAGAAGCTTCAAGTTTGCCTTTGCTTTCCGTCATTTTTTGAAAAATACCCCAAGTGCCATTTAGTAAAAGAACCAGAACTAGAAAAAGAAAAGCAATGGTGTACTTAGAATATATTCTGCTTTTAATTTTTTGTCTTTGTTTAAACTCTCTCATTTTTAATATACAACTTGCACTGATCTATAATATAATCTATTCTACATCGTATATTATATATTTCAAAAATTATGTTATTCCACAAAAACAGTAAAAAAGCAGTAAAAATTATTATGATAGTTATAGGTATTCTAGTGATAACTAGTATGGTACTTATGTACGGAGGAAGTTCTTTCTTCTAACTATTTCGCATCATTTTCAAAAACACTTCATGGGAAATATTAACTTTTCCTTGAGCTTGCATTCTCTTTTTTCCTTTCTTTTGTTTCTCTCTTAGCTTCATCTTTCTTGTAATATCACCACCGTACATATGAGCTGTAACATTTTTCTTTAGCGCAGAAAGTGTTCTTGACGCGATAATTCTTCCCATTGATTGCCCTTGTATTTTGGTAACAAACATCTGTCGTGGAAGATTGTTATATAGATTTTCAATCATCTTTTCTGCTTCTTCTTGAACTCTTAAACGCGAAACAATTCTATCAAATGCAGGAACAGGCTCTTCTGCAACTAACACCTCAAGCTTACAAACATCAGCAGGTTTAAATTCGCCTATCTCATAAGAAAGTGATGCATATCCAGATGACACACTTTTTATTTCATCAAAGAAATTTCTCATTAATTCACGAAGTGGCATTTCTATATAAAGTGCATTTCTGTTAGCACCGATATTTTCTGTTTCGCCTATCACAGCTTCATGATTAAAAAGAACCTGCATAATATCGCCAATATATTCACTAGGAGAAATTATACGCAAATTAACCCAAGGTTCTCTAATTGAAATAATATCTCCATGTGACGGAAAAAGAGTTGGAGAATAAACTGTTTTCTCTCCTTTGTTAGTGGTAACCATATAAGTAATACTTGGCAGTGTAACAACAAGCTCTAGTTGGAATTCTCTACGCAAACGTTCTGTAATAATTTCTAAATGAAGCATTCCGAGAAAACCACATCTAAATCCTCTACCCAATGTTCCAGAAGATTCTTCTTCAAAAGAATATGATGAATCAGAAAGCTGAAGTCTCAAAAGTGCCTGACGCAACATATCAAAATCATCCTGACTTTCAGGGAAAATACTAGCCCATACAACAGGCCTTGGTTTGTCATATCCTGACATTTCTGGAAGAGGGTTTTTTAACTTAACAACTGTATCTCCAACAGATGCAACCCCGGGACGCTTAACTCCTGTTACAATGTAGCCAATCTCACCCGCTGACAAACCTTCTGTATTTTTTTCTTGGGGAACAAAAACTCCAGTTTCAAGAGCTGCAAACTTTTCATTAGCAACTTTAAATAAAAGTTGATCACCTTTTTTTATTGTTCCGTCAAAAATTCTAACAAAAACAATTACACCTTTATGGTTAGAGTACTGGAAATCAAAAATAAGGGCCCTTAAGTCATTATCTCCAGAATATTCTTGAACTGGAGCTGGAACGCGTTTTATAACAGCCTCCAAAAGCTCACCAACACCTTGTCCTGTTTTACCGGAAGTTAAAATAACATCTTCAGGTGAACAATTAAGAAGTTCACATATTTCTTTTGTCGCTGACTCAATGTTCGCTATTGGCGAATCTACTTTAGACAAAACTGGGATTATCACCTTACCCATCTTTTGTGCTGCTTCTAGTGTGGTAAATGTCTGTGCCTGCACGCCCTGTGTTGCATCTACAAGTAGAATAGAACCCTCAACAGCCTTTAGAGCCCGCGAAACTTCATATGAGAAGTCAATGTGCCCAGGAGTATCAATGAGGTTTAAAACGTACTTTTGCCCTCCCAGTTCATAGTCCATTCTTACAGGACGCATTTTTATAGTGATACCTCTTTCTCTTTCAAGTTCCATATCATCCAAAACCTGATTTTGCATCTTTCTTTTATCAATAGTGTGAGTATGTTCCAAAAGACGATCAGCCAAAGTAGACTTTCCGTGATCTATATGAGCGATTATTGAGAAATTTCTAATGTGTTCAAGAGACATATGGCTATACTACTTTACGAGGTCGGACCTTGCAATCACTTTTATTTTAGATTTTATTTAAAAAACCTACAGCCAGACTCAATTACAATCTATTTCAAATGGAATATTATCATGTATATTGCAGAGGAATAGACAAAAAAGACATCTTTATTGATGATATAGATTATGATCGATTTATGAAGTCATTGTGGATTTTTAATGATGAAAAGAGAACGAGGTCGAACCTCGCAGTAAAACCTGACAGAAAAATCCTAGTGGATCTTATGGAATTTTGCCTGATGCAAAATCATTTTCATTTGTTAATTAGGACAGACTCGCCACTAAATATGGGTAAATTTATGCAAAAATTAATGACAGGCTATACTATGTATTTTAATAAAAAATATACTAGAAACGGACACCTGTTTGAGTCAAAATACCGCTACAAATATATAGATAACGACATATACCTAAGACAAGTTATCGACTACATACACAACAATCCGTTAAAATTAAAATACCCAGATTACGTAAGTTCTGATTTATTATTAGGAAATTTTAAACTTACTTCTGAAGCAATAGAATGGTTAAATTCTTACACATATTCCAGTAGAAATTATAGAGAGATTAAACCACCCTTGTCCATTACGAGGTCGAACCTCGTAATCCCCCAATAACAGCAATCTCTTCGTTCTTTATTAAGACCAAAAATATGTATCCAAATATTAATCCTGAAAGTCCGGCAAATAGACCCTGTAAGAATATGCCTAATGTTGTGTTTATATCAAATACATTAGAAAAAATGTTTAATGCAAAAAACGTAATTGTTCCAGCAACAACAGAAGCTAATACTGAATGTAATAATGTTTTCCAAATAAAGATAGATGTAAAATTATATTTACTATTAAAATATATCCATAAAAGAGCTGTGTTAATAATTTGACCAAGAGAAAATGCAATTGGCAATATTAACACTAGTGATCCTAAGACATCATTTACTTTAAACGTAGACTCCAAAATATTTCTAAATTCTTGATTATATTTAAATAAATTTATTAAAACAAATGAAGAAATTATTGTGACAGCAACAGAAATAATAACAAAAATTAAAGGACGCTTTGTTTCTCCTGCAGAATAATAAACTCTAACAAAAAGCAGACTCAGGCTTTGTGCAACCACAGACAAAGAGAATATCGCTAAACATGCAGCTACTAATTTAGTGTCGTCCCAATCAAATGAACCTGAACCTAGTACTGTTCTAACTATTTGTTCCCTTAGAATAATAAACATAGTCATAATAGGCACAGACCAAAATATTATGTGACGAGTAGCTTTTGAAATATGACTTATAAAAGAATTCATATCCCCGGAATTAAAAAATCTAGACAATGCTGGAAAAACAGCCAAAGAATAACTCATTCCGATAATAGCAAGTGGTACTGATTGCAAGTTAAATGCTAAAGAAAAAATAGAAATAGATCCTGAAACCATAGTTCCTGCTAGGATTATTAAAACTATTTGAGAAATCTGATTTCCAGCTAATGCGAGAGTTCGAGGAACTGACAATGATAATATTTCTTTAACAACATCCAAATTTGGATATAGAGTAAATTTTAGACGAGGACCTTTCTCTAAAATAGTTGGAATTTGAATAGCTAAATGAAACAAAGCTCCAATGATTACACCTAAAACCAGACCCGGCATTCCAAACAGTGGATATAAAAATACAACACCTGATATTATCCCTATGTTATAAACTATAGGACTAATTGCATATATAAAAAACTTTTTATAAACCTGTATATAACTACCGTACAAACCAGAAAGAGCTAGAATTATTGGCTGTAAAAGCATTATTCGAGTCATGATCAAAAGACTTTCTGAATACTGACCACTCATTATTACAGGAAACATTATATTTAAAAGTGGTTTTGAAACAATAAGCGCAACCAAGACAAAGAATATTGAGACTATGCTTACAATGGTGAAAACAGTGTTTGCAAACACATCTCTTTCTTTTTGAGTCTTATTTTCAAGGCGAATAATTAATGGAACAAGCACAGAGAGAGAAACTAGAGTAGAAATTATAGTAAAAAGCAAATCTGGAATTCTAAAAGATGCATAGTAAGTATCAAGAGCTATACTAGCGCCAAATTTAGAGGCCAAAAGTCTGTCACGAACAAAACCTAAAAGCTGAGAGATAAAAGCAAAAGAACCTATAAGATAAGCAGCCTCGTGCATACCTCCAACATCTTTGCTAATTATTTTTTTTATACGACTCAGCATTTATTTAATTTTCAGTAGTCTCAGTATCCTCACTTTTCTCTTCACTGTCTACCTCATCATCAATCTCTTTATCTTCAAAAAGAATTACTCCAGATCTTAAGTCATTTAGAATTTGTTGAATTTCTTGATTTTGCGGGTTTAATTCAGATAAATCTGAGAACTGCTCTATAGCCTTATCATTATTACCAACCTTTGAATAACTAAGACCTAGAAAATACTTTATATTCTGAAAATCGGGACTAATTTGCAAACCTCTTTCAAATTTTGATACAGCATTTGCAAAATCTTTATTTTCATAATAAACCAATCCAACTTGATACAAAAGATTCGGATCATTAGGACTAATATTTAAAGCTACCTCAAGAGCAGATACTGCTTCATTAATATTACCAGCTTCAAGCTCTATTTTTGCAAACAAGACCACAGCATCTACATAATTTGACTTAGCATATAAAGCCTTACTTATATATTCTTTAGCTTTGCCAGTATCACCTTTTATTATTTCAAGATTAGCCAATTGAAGATATACATCTGGACTATCTTTCTTTAATGTTAAAGTTTTATTGTAAAAGTTTTGTGCCTGTTCATAGGAACCTTCTATATTTATAACAGCTAAATCTTTGTATAGATTAGCAATACTGAGATAGTTTAGGTAATTTAGATTATCGTAGTTTATTGCTGCTTGATAATTATTAACTGTAAATAACAAATCTTTTTTAAACTGATCCAAAACAGCTTCTTTTGTTTTTGTACTATCATTAATTATTGAATTTATTCTTACAATACCTATTTCAGCTAAAGAGCGAAAATAAGTATCATTTTCTTCAAGTCTTAGTGCACTATTTATTAATTGTTCTGTTCTATCAAGATCTCCTGTTGTGTTTATTTCCTGCAAAGCTTGTCTAAAATATAGCTGTCCAGTAAAACGAGTAGCTGTTATATAGCCAGTAGCAATAATGCCTATAAGGATAAATACGAGTAAAGTTATATAAACAAAATCAATACGAGGACTATTTTTAAGATTTATATTTTTAACCTTCAAAATTTTATTCTGAAAAAGCAATGACATATATATACCCGTCATAACAAAAGTTAGTAAAATTATATAAACACCGGGTAAATAAACAGACAAAACCATCCACAACATAAGTGACACAATAAAAGAAGATGATAAAAGATAAAACATCAAATTTTTTTCTTTTTTCTTAAACAAAATATTTATTCCAGAAACTATAAATATTCCCAAGAAGAATATCCAACTCAATAAGCCAAGGACTCCTGTTGTTGAAATAAGAGAAGGAATAAACCCAAAACCATACTTAAAATCTAAGTTCCAAAAGTTACTTGAGAGTATTTCGTTAGGTCTATTTATCGCCCACTCAGATTCAAAAAATCCAGGACCAGAACCTAATATTGGCCTACTTAATATATTATTTTTAGCAATATCAAACGTCGCGTCGAGCGAAGGTCTAACTTCAAAGTAACTTATACCTAAAAATGAGTGAATCTGGCCACTTATTATATTTCCAGAAAAAATAAACAAGAAAGACAACAAGAACACGACCAATGGCATTATAGGAAAAGTAGAACCTTTTTCTTCTGACTTGTTAATAACACTAATGTATATAAATACAAATATAGAAAATATACCTAAAATGTACCAAGACAAAGTGAAGCTAACAACGATGTTCAAAATTATACCCAGAGTCAGAGCTATATAAAGAACTGTTCTTAAAATACCGATTGGTCTTATTAGTAAAATAGAGATCATAGAAAAGACAACTGCAAATGCAGACACTAGCGCCAGATCGTTCCAGTTTCCAAGCGTAGTACTTACAGGACTTGAAAATATTCCAAGACTTGGTAAGGCTGGTATAGCAATATTTAGTATATGCAACGTTGCTAAAATTATAAAAGATCCTAAAATTGAAAAATAAGCGTATATAACTTTACTCTTAGTGTTTACATACATAGCAGTGAGTAAGAGTAGCAAGAACATTATCAGTATAGTAAGAACACTATCGACAGAAAAGTCTCTAGAAAAGAAAGATAATTTTATATTTTTAGAAAAAATCCCTGAGATTAAATATATAAGAGGAATAGTAAGTGTTGATATACTTAGTAAATTTAAGGGCAAAGACAAACTCTTACTTCTTATTTTAAACATAACAAATATAAACAAAGAAATAAGAACAGTAGCATACAGAAGTATGAATTTTATAGATGTTAGTGCTGTAATACTTGCCGGCAAGAATATGACAGGAGATAAGAATATCATGGCAAATATTATAAATATTGGAAAATTATTTGATTCAAAATTTTTCTCCAACACACCCTCCTCTTTATTAGTATTTTTTAAATTAAACATAATGTGTATTGTACTATCTTTTTGGAAAGAGAAAAACCGCTTATACAGCGGTTTTTTCTCATTTTGTTTATCATGTCTATAAGCCGGATTCTGTGCACAATCTTTTCAGATTGATAGATGATTATTTATCTAGCTCAACAGTTACCCATTGAGTCAAGCGGTTCTTCCTACTTATGTAGGACACGACCTTGCACTTAGGTAAGGATTTAGCCGTTTCATTCCAATGTTTACACATTAGACTATACCTAATAAATCAGGTATCTATTTACGTTTCCATAAATAGCGTCTCTGCTCGCACCTCGAGAATCACTTCTGATGGGTGTTACCCACTACCATTCTCCACGTCAAACGTGGAAGTGTCCGGACTTTCCTCTTTCATCCGCCATAGCTTTATGCGTAGGCGGACCAAAGCAATCATCCAACATGACCAAAAAACTATACAACAAAAATAGAGTTTTTACAATATCGTCATTAAATCGCCTTTTTTAATATTATTATTCTTAACAAAACCAGATTTTACTTCCAAAACAAACCTAGCTGGTATATCCGATTTGAAAGTTTCCGGAAAAGTTGAAGGAAGAACATTTTCTTCTATATATACTATTTCGAAATGCTTATTTACCCAAATAATATCTATAGGAAAATTCATGTCTTTCATCCAAATTCCAAAAGATCCATCATTATCTGAAACAAAAAGCATTCCGTAATCTTCTTTTAGATTTTTTCTATACGATAGACCCTTGATTCTCTTTTTTTCATTATCTGCTATTTCAACAGTAATTGTCTTTTCACCAACAACGACTGTCTTGGTTTCGTAGAATAATATTTCCCTAACTTTATTATTAAGATAATTTGCAAATGTAACAGTGTTAAGAAAAAAGAAATAAACAATAATAATCAGAGCGGCTTTTAAAGAATATTTAGCTATTTTTTGCATGATAATCTTTTGCAATAACCAACAAGACTGCTATTAAAATAAATGATGTCAATGAAAGTATAGGTATAGTTATATAGCCAAAATAAGTAAAATAATTTTTTGTACAAGACACATCGCCACAAAGAATATCAGAGCTTAGAAATGGCAGTAAGGTATGATAAAGAGCAAACAGTGAACCCATTAAACTTAAAAAAACAGCATAAGGTATAACGTACTTATCTTTTTTAAATAAAGAAAGCCCTAATATAAATGCAGTTGAATACAAAAATATTCTCTGATACCAACAAAGTGCACAAGGCTCAAATCCCGCAATCTCAGAATAATAAAGACTAATAATCATACCCCCTAAAGAGATGAGAGATGAAAATAAAACTCCTTTTTTTGAAAAAAATGTAAATATTTCATTGTCTTTTTTGTTAAAGAAAAAACAAAAGACTAAAACAATAGCAACAATCTGCATAATTACTCCCCCCATAGAAACCAGCATATTAATTATTTCTGTCATGACTATTTATTTGTATCATTTTTTACTATTTCCTACTACCTATTAACTAGTTTATGGTGTATCTATTAATCTTCTAAACAAAGACACTCTCAAAATCTTCATCTCTTTTTTTAAATTAGTATCTCTTCCAAGTATTGTTTGCCATCCTCTTAACCAGACACTCTCATTTTTACTTTTTTCCATAACTTTTACAATAGTACCGTTATTTGAATTACTTATAAAAAATGTCCATTCACCAGTTAGACCACTAGTGCTCTCAAACATATTTATTGTGTATTTATAAGGCTCTTTCTTTTCTATAGTTCTATAGCTTCTGTACTTACCCATTGGTAAAATTTCCTTCCAAGCTATTAAACCTCTATCATTTGAGATTATTTCTATTTTTTCTACATCATTTTTTACTTTTGGAATATTTTCAACATTAATAAGTGCCTGCCAAATAATAGCTCTTCTATCAATAAAAAATTCACTTACCTGACCTTCGTATTCAACAGGCGCTAAATATCCTACAGCAAGCACAACAATAAAACCAAAAACTACGAATGCTGATATTCCAGATAGTACTCTAAACATTATTTAATTATAAACTACTTCTCTAAATCAATCACCTCATCTATTCTTATTTGTTGAATAAATTCTGGTACGTGACTAACAATAATCATGGGACCAGCATATTGATCAAGGGCTTTTGCAATAACAGGTAAATGTCTGAAGTTTATATGGTTAGTTGGCTCATCTAAAATAAGTAGACCTGGCTTTTGTAAAACTAACTGAGCAAAAGCTACTAAACCTTTTTGACCCTCTGAAAGATTTCCGATTTTCATTTTCATAACTTCTGCATTAATCAAAAATCCTGAAGCAGTAGCTCGCATTTTTTCTTCATCTTTTACTTCCATAATATTCATCAATGAATTAAAAACAGAATCATCAAAGTTAAGAGTAGAAAAGTCTTGTCTGTAATATCCAACCCTAACTCCGTCTGCAATAGAATGTACACCTCCAGTTTCTCTAGCTCCTGCAAGAGCTTCTAATAATGTAGTTTTACCAATACCGTTTGGACCAACTAATTGAACATGATCTCTCTTTTTAATAGATATATTTGCCTTCTTAATTTTTGGTGCGTGATTTTTAATTACTTGATAAGAAGTAATAGAAAGAACTTCTGGAGGCAAATCTTCTTGAACTGGAATAGTAAATGGTCTTATGGTTTTATCCTCTTTTCTTACATCAACTTTATTCTCTTCTGCTTCTTCTGCCTGCTCTCGCATCTTCTTTGCAACCAAACGCATCTTACCTCCCTTCATAGCAAAAAAATTTGCCTTATCTTTGTTTGCTTGAATCTCTTTTGCAAGCTGAGCATTTTTTCTATTTTCTTTTTGAACTCTTAGAGAAATCTCTTCGACTGCATCAAAATAGTTACCTTCATACTGTTCTATCTTTTTTGCATGTACATCTAAATATAAAACTCCATGTGTAAATGCATTTAGAAATTCAGCATCATGGGAAATTACCATTACCGTTTTAGCGTATGATTTCAAAAATTCTGTTAAATGTTCTATGCCAGCTTTATCTAAATTGTTTGTCGGCTCATCTAAAAGCAAGAGATCAGGATCCTGAATAAGTGCAGATGCTAGAAGAAGTCTTGCTTGCTGACCTCCTGAAAATTCTTTTATTAACTTATCATGTGGAGCATGGAGATTTACAACTTTAAGGACTGAGTCAATTCTAGGATCAATATTATAAATCTTCTCATCAAAGCATGCTTCAAAAAATTCCTTAACGTTCATATTCATTTGATCTCTTGGTATAACCTGTTTTGATATTGCGATAGAAGTTCTTGGTGCAATATTTATAGAACCAGAGTCGTGAGTCTTTTCTTTAGTAATTAAACTAAAAATAGTACTTTTGCCGGCACCGTTCTGTCCCATCAGCGCAACTTTCCTACCCCTACGCAGAGTAAAACTAGCCTCTACTAATATAGGTTTTACGTGATGATACTCATATGAGACTTCATCAAAGTTTAATATTGAATCATTTTTAGACATTGCAACACTTTACATTAGATTGAGTTATAAAACTACTCTGGCTTAAAAACCATTGTTTTTGATCCATCTTTTGTTGTTATCGCTAAACTACCATCACGCTCAACACTAAATCTATCACTATTTGAAAAATCGTTTGTAAATTCTTTTTCTTGTGAACCTTCACAGTACATCATAGTGGACATAAGTGGACCTATTTTTATTTTCCAGTCACTTTGCTCGAAAGTACCACCAAAACTATTACAATCTGTTGAACCACCAACATTTCCATCTTTTGTAAAAGTCAGTTTAAATGCATCTTTGTTTTTTGGAGTTATTTCAGAACCACTACTTTCATCTATAGTTAAAATCCATTTCCAAGTAGCTGATGTGAGAAAATCAATTCCACTTTCATCAACAAGATCATCTCCTGTTTTAAATGATTTAAAAATCAACTTACCACTTTCATATATATTTATGTCATCACCAATAACCTCAAGCACCAAATTCTTTTCAGTATTTTGATATATATTTTCATTATCTGAACTAATTTTATCCAATACAATATTTCTATAATCAGAATTAATAATCGTTAGAGAAACATTGTCAGTAAAATAATCAACAATAACTTCTTCTCCTGTTTCAGAATAGTAACTCTGAGATGATGTTTTTATAGAGTCACCGTCAGATACAACCACATCTTCATAAGTTTTATTAAAATCATTACTTTTATAAAAATATAAAAATCCGCCAAATGCAGATAATCCAATAAGAACCAAAACTCCTACAAATATTTTTTCTTTATTTTCCATATTTTTATTAATTAATTTTTACGAAGAAACAGGCATCTTGTTTATAAACTTATCAGAAGTAGCAAGATCTACCATTATTTTTGCAACCTTAGATCTTGAAGTTGTTGGCTCTACTGGACCATGTTCTGTTAACTTATAATCAATCTTATCTGAGACTTTATCAATTAACTTTAAAACACGCAAAATAGTCCAATCTAAATCAGATTTTTTTATTTCTTCTGCATGCTCTATTCCATCTTTTATTCTCTCAGGATCAATAAATTTAATTATAAAATTTAAAATTAAATCTATAAAAGAAGCTTTATCTCCCTCTATTCTAACTCCTGTACCTGTAAGACTAATAAGCCTCGGGACGAAACTTTTCTTCATCGCTTTTATAATATTTGTAATTCCCTTAGTTTGCATTCTTGGATCAGAATCTTTTATATGCCCAACAACACTTATCACTGCATCAGCATTTTCAACCGCTTTAACAACAGCATAATAATCTAAAACATTTCCACATATTATTTTTACTTTTTTATCAAAATTAACAGCACTCCTTGAATCATAAATAAAAGCAATAACATTGTGGCCTTTTGCCACAGCATCTTTAACAACTTCAACACCTGTTCTACCATCAGCACCAAATACGCAAATATTAGTCATGATATATTTTATTTTAAAATTCCTATTCTAGCTAATAACTTATCTATATATCTAAATAAATCTACAAGTTGATGTGTCTCGTAATTTTTTTCAAACCTTTTTCTAACGATACTATTTTGCTGTCTTATATTAGTAATCATTCCTTCTGGAACAACACTGTGGGCAAGTGTAACTATACCATCTCTCTGATCTATCTCTTTATCAGCAAAATCATCTACGAGTTGCATCAAATATCCTAATTCAAAATAACAATCTCTTTTTCTACTATTCATTTCTGGACTAACCTCAAGTGCCAACATTAAAGCTGTTTGTCCTCCTTTGTTTTTTGTAATTGCACTTATACTATCAACTCCAATAGTTTTATCTTTTTGAGAAACAGAATGAATCTGAGCTTTAATTAAATCTCTAAATGCATCAAGAGCTTCAGGATTAAGATTCTCTGCTGCCATTTCGAGCGCCCTTTTTAAAGATGGTTCCAATAAGCTACCGTCACTTTTTCCATCTAAGAAACTCAATATTTCTCTTCCATTTGAAGTAGCATCTTCTCCACTAACATTATCAAAAGAGTCGTCAAATACTCTCATCGAACCCACAATAGTTAAAACTCCAATTTGCTGACCACGATCCAATGTTTCAATACCTTCCATTTTTCCTATTAAACTAGCGAGGCCCATTGCAACAACCGCATATTTATCACTATCTCCACCTATTTCTCTTCCTATTATTTTTTCTACAGGTCCTGTTTTCATTTTATTAATTAATATTATGCCTTAACGTGAGACTCTATGCGCTTCACTTCTTTATTTATCATATGACCTTCTTTATCAACATCATAAATTACAATAGAACCAAATTCCATTTCAACATTAGATATATCTTCATCTGAAATTGATTCTATATATTTAATAAGTGCACGTAGTGAATTTCCATGAGCAACTACAATTACATTTTTATCTTCGTTAAGAATTGGCAAAATTGATTTTAAATAATATGGCTCAACTCTTTCATATACCATCTTTAAAGTTTCTCCATTTGGAACTGGACAATCCCAATCTCTTCTAACCATATTCCACTTCTCTTCTCCAAGAAGTTCTAACATTTCCCATTTATTCTTTCCTGTGTAGTCACCATAATCTCTTTCATTAAGAGCTGAAGAATGCTCTGTTGGAATATCAAAAACATTAAGAGTTTCAAGAATACAAGAAAGTGTTTCAATTGATCTAACTTGCATAGATGCAAAAGCAGCATCAATCTTTATACCCTTTAGTGGATAGCCCATTTCGCATGACTTTTTAAATCCATACTCAGTAAGGTGCCTATCTCTTACACCGGTCCATTGACCTAGCTTATTCCATTCTGATTCGTGATGACGTGCGATTATTAGTTTAGACATGATATTAAGTGTAACAGATATAATAATTATAATTAATAAAATATACCATAATACAAATATTTTCGAAGAAATAGATAAAACAAGACTCCTCTGATAATATATTAGTATATGAATGAAATACCAGGATTAAGAATAGTGGGAGGAGCACCTGATGAAGTTAAAACAAAAGCCATAGAAGAAATAGAAAGTAAATTGACTCATCAAATAGAAACTCTACCTGAAAAAGAGCTAGCTGATATGAAAACACATGAGTACCCTAAAAGCCCTGAAGAAATTGCACTTATCATATTCGCTAACAAAGAAACAAATAGATTAAGAGATGAACTAGGTCTAGAACCTTACGATGTTCCTGAGGTAAATTTTCACATACTTCCAAATGAACCTTACACACAAATTGCAGGAGAAAATAGCGCAGGTATGTGCTTTTATAAACAACAAGCACTATTATTTAATGCATCAATAGTGCGAGGTAATAATGTATTTTTTGGATCAGTAGCTTTTCATGAGTGTTTACACTTAAAAGGTCATATAGCTCTTTAGATATCTGAAAAAGAAATATCAGTACACAGATCAGGAGTAACAACTCATTCACCTCAAATAAAAGACCACAACAGAGATTACCATACTCACTTTCGTGGATTACATGAAGCAATTGTAACGGAGCAACAAAAAAGATCATTACCAAAAATGATGGATATTCCAGAACTTGAATCAGAGAAAACTAGAATGTCTTCTGAACAATCACCTTTACTTAAAGAATCAATTGCAAAAAAACTGAATATTCCAAAAGAAGATATTTTATGGGTCGGCGACTCAGAACAAGAGTGCAAAATTCTTGCTTATGAAAAACAACGTGACGTTCTGTCATATGTCTGCAGAGAAATATCAACACAATTTACAGAAGAATATTCAACACCCGACAATGTTTATAGAGAATTTTTAAGAGCTCATTTTACAGGAAGACTTTTACCAATTGCCAGATTAGTTGAGGGTACATTTGGAAAAAGTAGTTTTAGATTACTTGGAGATATGAAAACAGATAGAGAAAGTGGCGTTACAACTTTAGAGGCACTAAGAAAATCTAAGTTAAGAAATAAATAAATTACTCTATTTTCTATACTTTGCTGTTTTTTTAGCTATGGATTTTGGTTGAGCAACCCACTGTTTACCTTGTTTAGTTCCTTTATTTTTTGCACGGTCAGTTGCAATCTTTTCACCCACTGTTAAATGTTCACGTGCTTTTTTAGGAAGATATCTACTATGACCAGCTTCACCTGTGTATCCCCAATCTTCTTTAGTCCAACGGACTAAACTATTTTTATCAGTCTTTTCTCCAATATATCCACCGCCCCTTTCTTTATATAACTTTACTGCATATTGCATAGCTCGAGCAGAAAAATTTCCCATTTTAAAAAGAGCTTCTTGTTTGCAGTGTGACCATAACTCTTCATTATCACGAATAGCAATCTTTTTATTAACCATATTTGTTTGTTTTTATCCCCCCTACAACATCTTCCCAACCAACATACTCATCAACTTAACAGCAGACTCTTGTGCAACTTCTGAATCAGTAGAATTAACAAACTTTTCCCATTGCTCAAGTAATGCAGGATCTTCAAGTCTTCTGATG